>Ga0208019_1000545_pt1 | contig 20247 bp, 22 predicted proteins | sample CB_VirMetaG_5_FD_184540 | JGI IMG/M metagenome (GOLD analysis project Ga0208019, IMG submission 184540) | Freshwater to marine saline gradient viral communities from Chesapeake Bay - CB_1508_1D Viral MetaG (SPAdes) (version 4) | ecosystem: Environmental > Aquatic > Marine > Coastal | place: USA...
TCTATTACTGTCGGTGGCTCGTCGTACACCGTGCGTGAGAATCGCGCAATTGACGACGGAGTTTTTTCTGAATTACTGCTGAGCAAGGTGTAAACATGTCTGCCCAGAAAATTGACACTCGCGCAAGCTGGGCAACACGTAATCCGATTTTGCTTCCGGGCGAGATTGGCTTTGAATCCGACACTGGCAACGAAAAGGTCGGAGACGGAAAGCTGCCCTGGAACAGGCTTCATTACTACGGATCTGCTGGGCATTGGGGGGAGTTTTCAAGCAATGTTGATCAAACTGCGACAGCAAATACCCCTACAGAAATCACCTTTAATCAGTACGACCCAAACGGTGACGGCGTTCGTCTCGAAAATGGAAGCCGCTTAACGGTCGATTTGCCTGGCGTTTATGTTTTTGAAATTAATTTGCAACTGTCAAACGCAGATACTCAAATTCACGACGCTCATTTTTGGCTAAGAAGGAACAACAGCGGTAGTGCTGGTGATGTTTCATTAACCACCACTGCTGTCAGCGTTATTGAAAGTCACGGTGGAGTGCCAGGTAACAATAATTTGCTGCTTGATCACACATTGCTGCTTGCCGCGAATGATTACATCGAAATTATTTGGGCGCCAAGCGATGCAAACGTTACGTTGAAAGCGGGCGCTGCGATTACTAGCCCTTACACCCGTCCAAGTCGACCTAGCGTTGTTTGCAACGTGTTCCAGGTTGCTTCTGCATAACGATGGCTGACACAGTACGTGAGAAGATCCTCGCCCGGATGAAAACCAATCTGGACGCGATCACCACAGCAACGATTTACCGCTCACGTGTTGAGCCTTTGGCTCGCGGCGAGGTTCCAGCAATCATTATTGAGCCTGTGAACGATCAGCCGGTTGATACCAGCTTTTACGACAAGCTGGATTGGACAATGCGAGTCAGGATTACAACTTTGGTTAGGGCAGCGCTGCCTGACGACGATTCAGACACCTATACCCAGCAAGTGCATGCAAGGTTGATGGCTGATCAAACCTGCAATGGCAACGCCCTTGACTTGACACCTGATCGAACGGACTTCAGCCTGTACGAAGCTGATGTACCTTTGGGCATCATCAGTCAGGATTATTTAGTGCGTTATCGCACTAGCAGAACTGACCTAACTAGCAACTGACATCATGGCTAAAATTCGTAAGGAAGTTCCCAATCCCGGCGCGGGCGGCAGTTACTTGTTTGACCCTAAAACTGGGAAACTTACACTGATCACAGAACCACCCGCTCCCACCGAAAATGGCACTGACTCGGAAGAAATTCCTGATTGCGAAGATTGAGTCAACCTATGGGACTGATCCAACTCCCGTAGGCGGCTCTAACGCAATTCAGGTTACCAACCTTGATGTGACCCCGATTGAGTCTGACAACGTTCAGGCTGCGGCTTATCAAGGATTCATTGGCAACAGCACCCGCGCAACCCTGGTTGCAAACAAGCGTGTCAGCGTCACTTTTGATGTTGAACTGGCTGGTTCTGGTACTGCTGGCACAGCCCCGGCGTTTGGTCCGCTGCTGAAGTCCTGCGGTTTGTCTGAAACGATTGTGGCTAGCACCAGCGTTACTTACGCAGGTGTGAGCAGCAGCTTTGACTCTGCAACCATTTATTGCTTCTACGACGGCACCCGTCACAAGATTACTGGTGCTCGCGGCTCTGTCAGCTTCAACTTCACCGCTGGTCAGTTTGCTGTTGCCAGTTTCAACTTCATCGGGATCTACAACGCTCCTGATGGCACTGCACTGTCTGGCGACTTCACGGTTGCTAACCAAGCTGCAGCACTTGAGGTCAACGACACCAACATGACCACCGCCACCTTCTTTGGTGAGACGAGTCAGCGCATTGAGTCGTTTGATCTGGCTCTGAACAACGAGCTGATCTACAAAGAAACCGCTTCCAACAAGGAAGTGCTGATCACTAACCGTGCCCCTGGCGGTACTGCTGTGATCGAGGCTCCTGCAATCGGCACCACCGATTACTTTGCTGATGCAGTGGGTGTTGCAACTGCTTCTACCAGCCTCGTGCTTGGTGCAACTGGCGGCAACATCGTCACCCTGACTGCTGCGCAAACGGATGTTACCGGAGTATCCTATGGCGATACCAACGGTGTCATCTCGTTGTCCATGCCCTACCTGGCTCTGCCCAGCACCAGTGGCAATGACGAGCTGTCACTAGCTTTCACCTGATTCTGCGTGGCATTCGTCCTCAAGAAGACTGCTTCCTACAAGTGGGAAGTCAAGGTTGAAGTCCCCGTTGACGGCAACCAATTTGAAACTCAAGCGTTTGAGGCAGTCTTCAAGAAGATCAGCCGTTCAGCCTTTAATAATCTCGTCGATAAGGGTGATGACGCTCTTGTTGGCGAGATTTTGCTTGGTTGGGAGGGCATCAATGATGACGCTGGCAAGCCTGTTCCTTTCACGGAAAAAAACAAGCAGCAGCTCTGTGATGATCCTTATGTACTGCGTGCCTTGATCCAGGCTTACGCAGACAGCCTGACTGGAGTTACCGCAAAAAACTAAAAGACGCCGCTGAGTACTGGGCAAAAGGCGGCGTTGTTGATGAGCGGGAAGCGGATTTAAAAGCTTTGGGTGCCAGCCCAGAGCAAATTGCTGCATCAAAACTGGAGACAGTTGAGCAGCATTGTGAGGTGTGGGAGGAGAACTGGGATGTTGTGTTGATGTTCGTGCGAATGTCTACACAGTGGCATACGAGCATGGCGGGGCTGACGGGATTGAACTACCCGAGTCTTGAATGGCTCTGTAAGCTGTATTCAGTCAAGGATCCTGTTGCCATCTTTGAGGGCGTGCAGGTGATGGAAATGGCAGCCCTTGCCGTTCTGAACGCGAAAAGCAAATGAGCATCACTTCTGAGATTCGCCTCCGCGTCAGAAAAGAAGGCGATGTTGTGCTGAATCAGCTCAGCGCAAAGCTGAATGATGTTGCGCAGCGTTCAACTTTAACAAGTGCAAAATTTAAAGATCTTTCTTCAACTCTTAAGCAAACAGATAATCAAATCAGAACCAAAAGTATTAATGGTCTGAATGACTATGCGCGTGCATGGCGCGAGCTAGCAAATAGCGTTGATATCACTAGCCGAGAATTTAAAGAGGCAACACGCGAGGCTCAGCGTTTTGAGCAGGCTGCTGCAAAGGCTCAGGGGCGGCGTGGTGGTGGTCGTTTGGCTGGCATGGCTCGCACTGCAGGTGCAGTGGCTGCAGCGGGCATATTCGGCGGTCCAGAAGGTCTTATTGGCGCCGGTATTGGCGGCATTCTTGGTGGCGGTGCGGTTGGCGCAGGCGTAGGCGGTGCAATTGGCGCACAAGTCGGCATGTTCCGTCAATCGCTTGGCGAAATAGCCACTTTTTCAGCGGAACTTGCTCGTCAAGAGCGAGCATTAGAAGGGGTAGTCAGAACGCAAAATGAATATGCATATGCGCTTGAAGCCGTTGGTAGGGCGACCAAAGATTTCGCAATTCCTACAAGCGTATTAACTCGTGAATTCACCAAACTGCAGGCTTCTGTTGCTGGTTCTGGTGGCACTGTTGAAGATACTGAGAAATCATTTAGAGCAATTGTTGCTTCCATCCGAGCCACGGGTGGATCCATTGAAGATGTCAGGTCTGCACTGACTGCCACTGCTCAAGTTTTTAGTAAGGGCAAGGTTTCTGCTGAAGAACTTCGGCAACAGATTGGTGAACGCTTGCCTGGTGCTTTTACGATCTTTGCTGCGTCAATGAATAAAACGCCAGCAGAGCTGGATAAGGCATTGGAGAAGGGCGAAGTAAGTCTTCAAGACTTCATGGGCTTTGTTGAAAAGCTGCTTGATGAATACGAAGACAATGCCAAAAAGATTGCAGGCGGACCAGAGGCTGCGGGTGATCGCTTAAAGGTTGTTCTTGAGGATCTAAAGAAAACAACTGGTCCGATTCTTAAAGATATTGGTTCTTCTTTTCAGTCTTTTGCGGCGGATGCAGCCCAAGCGCTTGATGGATTGATCAAGAAAATGGTCGAATTTGGTCGTCAGATGGAAGAAAAGCTTGGCGGACAATTATTGCAAAATGCAATTAAAAATGTACAAATACAAGACACAGTTATTAGGCAGCTTGAAGCAGAGGCTCTCGTCAGGGTGGGCGGTTTAAGCGATACCGAAAAACAACAACTGCAATTAGCAAAAACTTTAAGAGCTGGAAGTTTAAAAGTAATTGAAGGTAGAAAATTTGGACCAGAGTTGCCATCTGCACCCAGCAAATTGCCTGGTGTTGATCCAACCAAAACCAAAACCAAGACCGGAGGAAAAGGTCAAGCCGATTATTCAGTTGCACTGGCAAATGCTCTTATTGCCGCAGAAAACGAACTGAATCCAATCAAAAAAATTCAGCTTGAATATGATGCTGAAATTTTAAAAATCAACGAAAGTAAACTTAAGCCTGAGCGGAAAAGGGTTGCTCTAAACGCTGCAAACGTAAAACTCAACGAGCAATCATTGAAGCTCGGCAATCAAATGGCGGCTGGTAATGCGGCTCTCATTATTAAAGATGGCGAACGCAATCGGCAAATTGAGCAAACAATTAAAAATCTTGAAATTGAAGCTGGAATTATTGATGAAAAACAAGCAAGGCAAATCGAAAAAGATCGCTTGATACAGCAGCTGAAAAAAGACGGTGCAACTCTTACCGAAGAGCAATTGCAACGCATTGATAAGGCTTACGAGGGCATCAACAAGAAAACCTCTGAAAGCATGCAGCTGTTCAAGCAGATTGGTCAGAACGTCGTCTCGGCGTTGTCTGATGCCTTCATGAGCTTGTTTGATCAAGCCAAGTCGCTTCGTGAAGTGCTTACAGATCTGCTTCGCTCCACTGCTCGTCTATTTGTTGAGTTTGGTTTGCGGGCAGGCATGAAGAGTATTTTTGGCTTTGCCAATGGCGGCATCATGACCGGCAACGGACCACTGCCCCTGAAGCGCTACGCAAGGGGTGGTATTGCCAACTCACCGCAGCTAGCCATGTTTGGCGAGGGCAGCACTCCTGAGGCTTACGTACCGCTGCCTGATGGTCGCAGCATCCCAGTCAGGATGAAAGGCGGCGGTGATATGGGCAACATCGTGGTCAACGTTGATGCTGCTGGCAGCGCAGTACAAGGCAACCAGCCTGATGCCAATAAACTGGGTGAAGCACTTGGCATTGCAGTGCGTCAGGAACTGATTCGCCAGAAGCGTCCCGGAGGCTTGCTCGCATAATGGCTACCTTTGACGATTCCACTGTTGGCACCAGCACTGGCGGAACAACGCCTGATTTTGGTGCGGTCAAAAAGTCTGAACCCAAGACTCGCGTTGTTCAGTTTGGCGATGGATACCAGCAGCGATTGATGTATGGCATTCCATCTCACATGAATCCCAAGGTTTGGGATCTCACTTGGACCGCCAAAACAAATTCAGATGCTGATGCAATAGAGGCATTTTTTGATGCACGTGCTGCTGATGCAGCAAGCTTTGACTGGACTCCCATTGATGAGTCAACTGCTTACAAATGGGTTTGTCGCAGTTGGCAGCGTGAGCATCAATACGCAAACATCAACCGTATAACGGCAACGTTTGAGCAGGTGTTTGAACCGTAATGGCAGTTCCTGTTTCTGAACTACAGAAGATCAATCCAAGCAGCATCATTGAGCTGTTTGAGCTTGAGCTTTTTGCCAATATTCATGGCGCCTCTTTTACTTATCGTTTCCACGCTGGCACTAATGCACTAACGACCAACGGTGACATCGTTTGGGACAGCAATGCCTACAGCAGACTCCCCATTGAAGCTGAGGGATTTGAATACAACGCCGAAAGCGGTAGCCTGCCCCGCCCGACGATTCGCGTTGCCAACCTGCTCGGCAGCATTACAGCAATTCTGCTTGACGTTAATACCACCACGGCAGGCAATGATCTGACTGGTGCCAAGCTGACTCGCATCCGCACTTTGGTGCGATACATAGACGGCGCAAACTTCACTGGCGGCACCAATCCTTACGGCACTCCAGATACGAGTGCCAAGCTGCCCTCTGAGATTTATTACGTTGCCCGCAAGGTCACAGAAACCAGAGACCTTGTTGAGTTTGAACTTGCTGCAGCCTTTGACCTTGCTGGTGTTCGCGCCCCTAAGCGTCAATGCAGCGCCAACCTTTGCCCGTGGATTTACAAAGGCTCAGAGTGCGGCTACAGCGGCAGCAGTTATTTCGACGAAAACGACAAAGCGGTGACGGATTCTGCCGACGACAAATGCGGCAAGCGTTTAAGCAGCTGCCAAGCACGATTTGGCTCTACTGCTGAACTGCCCTTTGGTGGCTACCCCGGCATTGGAGCATTTAACGGATGAACCCGACCGCTAAGGCTGCAGCACTGGAACACGCAAAGGCGGAAGATCCACGCGAAGCCTGCGGTTTGTTGGTGGTCATCAAGGGTCGCAAGCGTTATGTCCCATGCCGGAATCTGGCAGAGGGCAATGAGTTTTTTATCCTTGACCCTGTTGACTACGCCGCCGCCGAAGACAAGGGCGAAGTTGTTGGCGTGGTGCATAGCCATCCCGTCACCCCACCGATTCCAAGCGAAGCCGACAAGGTTGCTTGTGAGAAATCCGGTCTGCCTTGGTACATCGTCAACCCCAAAACCGAGCAATGGGGTCAGGTGTCGCCTGAAGGCTACAAAGCACCGTTAATCGGACGTTCATGGGTTTGGGGCGTCAGCGATTGTTGGACGCTGGTGCGGGACTGGTACGGCGAGCAGGGAATTGAATTGCCCGACTGGGATCGTCCGACGACTCCAGAAGAGTTCAACCAAAACCCAATGTTTGACGATTGCTGGCGTGAGGCTGGCTTTCACGAGGTGGACATTGCCGAAATGCAGGCTGGCGATGCCATGCTGATGGCGATTGATTCCAACAAGCTGAATCACGTCGGCGTCTACATAGGTGACCAGCTGGTGTTGCATCATTTACGTGGTCGCCTGTCCAGTCGTGACTTATTGGGCGAGTGGCTTTTAAAATGCACAGGTAGGGTCTTGCGTTATGGAAAAGGAAATTAGGCTCTACGGACCACTGGCTAAGTTCATTGGTCAGCGCAAGTTTTTAGCGGAAATCAGCAGCGCAGGCGAAGCGGTCAGGATGCTGCTGGCTAATTTCCCCGGACTGGAACGCCACATGGCAGACCAGCATTACAAAGTGATTGTTGACGGATATGACACTGATTTAGAAGAGATTCATTATCCAGCTAGCCAAACAATCAAAATCGTTCCCGTCTTGGGAGGCGCTGGTGGTGGTGTTGGCAAGATTGTTGCGGGGGTTGCATTGGTTGCATTTGCAATTGCTACTGCTGGTGTCGGCTCTGGTTTTCTTGGTTTAGGTGCAGGCTTGACCGGTGCTGTTGGACCATTTGCAGGTGGTCTCACAAGCGGCTTCATTCTTGGTTCTGCAGCCTCAACCGTTATTGGTTCCATTGGTGTTGCTCTTGTCTTGGGCGGCGTTTCGCAGTTGCTCTCACCAACGCCTCAGCTCGGTCAGATCGGTCCGGCTTCTCAATCGATAGGTAGCAGCAGGACAACAACAACGGAAGGCACCGAAATGGATCCGCAAGAGTCCTACAGCTTTAGTGGGATTCAGAACACCAGTCGCCAAGGAACTCCCGTGCCTGTGGTCTACGGCGAAACTATCGTGGGATCGGTGGTGATCTCCGCTGGCATCGACGTTGACACGATCTGACATGGCTAAGAAAAAGCAGAATCAGATCATCGGCGCAGGTGGTGGCGGCGGTGGTAGTCAACCAGTCGTACAGCAAACGGTCGTTGTCCAGCAGTCAGCACCCCCAGCTGTCAGAACGCCAATTCGCACAGCGGACAATCTGGCGTCCACTGCCTTTGGCAATATTCTCGATTTGCTTTGCGAAGGCGAGATTGAAGGATTCCCGTCTGCGCGTGATTACACCCGTGGTACAGATAATTACAACAAAGCACTGCTTAAAGATGTTTATCTGACTGATACGCCAATCTTGCGATCTGGCGCTGATGTAACAAACCTTACGGAAGCAGATTACAACTTTAAAGGTGTCACCGTTGAGGCACGGTATGGCACCAACGCGCAAACCTATATTCCCAAATTTGGTGACACAACTGAAGACATCAAAAGTGTCAACGTAGAGATTCTTCAAGCAACGCCAGTCACCCGCCAGATCACTGATACCAACGTCGATGCAGTCCGCGTCAGCATTGCAATCCCAAGGCTTGAGCGTGGCACGAATGAGGGCGACGTGCTTGGCACTAGCGTCACGATCAGCATTCAACTGCAATACAACGGCGGCGGTTACACCACCGTCAAAACTGACACGATCAGCGGACGCACAGCGGACAAATACGAACGCGACTATTTGATTGATATTGATGGCGCATTTCCTGTTGATTTGCGCGTGGTGCGTGATTCAGCAGACAGCAGTGACACGAACGTAAATCCCACTTATTTCACGGCTTACACCGAACTGATTTATCAGAAACTGCGCTACCCCAACAGCGCGTTGGCGGCGGTCAGATTCCAAGCAGAGCAGTTCAATAACATCCCTGCGCGGGCGTATCGAATCCGTGGCATCAAGGTCAAGATCCCAAACAATGCCACTGTCGACGCAGCTACTGGGCGACTGACTTATAGCGGCACTTGGACTGGCACCTTTGGCGCTGCTCAGTGGACCACCTGCCCCGCGTGGATCCTCTATGACCTGCTGATCAGCAAGCGTTACGGCTTTGGTGACCATGTTGCCGAGGCGCAGCTAGACAAATTCGCCTTTTATTCCGCATCGCAATACGCCAACGAACTTGTAGACGATGGCACGGGCGCTGGCACTAAAGAAGCACGTTTTAGCTGTAATGCCCTGATCCAAAACCAATACGAGGCATACAAGCTGATCAATGACCTTTGCTCGGTCATGCGCTGTCAGCCGTATTGGGCGACTGGTGCGCTGACGATCACGCAAGACAAGCCGACTGATTCCAGCTACCTGTTCAACCGCTCCAACGTGCTGGAACCGGGGTTTAGCTATGCAGGCAGCGACCTGAAAACCCGCCACACAGTTGCAGTTGTCAGCTATCTCGATCTGGACAGCCGCGAACAGAACTACGAAATTGTTGAAGACCGCGACGCCATCGACAAGTACGGCTGGGTCGCTACTGAGATCAAAGCCTTTGCCTGCACCTCACGCGGTCAAGCCAACAGGCTGGGGCAATGGATTCTTTACTCCGAACAGCAGGAAACAGAAGTCTGCAGCTTTAGCGCCTCGATTGATGCCGGTGTGTTGGTCCGCCCCGGTGCTGTTGTTGACGTGCAAGACCCAATGCGGTCTGGTGTGCGTTTCGGCGGCAGGATTGTCGGCTCTGGTGCAAAGACGGTTTCAGTTGACGACACCACCGGATTGCCAAGCAAGGATGCAACGATCAGTGTTTTGCTGCCTGATGGAACGCTTGAAACGCGAACCATTGTTAGCCGCACTGGCGTCCTGATCACGGTTGATAGCAACTGGTCAACGCAACCGCAGAAAAACAGTGTTTGGGTGATTCAAACCACTGCAATTCAGACCCAGCAATACCGCGTGCTAACGGTCAAAGAGCGTGAGGGCAACGTCTACGACATCACCGGACTGCTCTACAACTCCAGTAAATACGATTACGTCGAGCGTGGGTTCAAGCTGGCAACGCGCAGCATCACGAACCTCAACCCAATCCCTGACGCGCCAACCAGTCCAAAGGCATCAGAAAAGTTTTATGCCGCCAACGATCAAGCCAAGGTCAAGATCATCCTTAGCTGGGCAGCAGTCAAAGGCATTCCGCAGTACAAGGTGCGCTATCGCGCTGGTGACGATAACTGGGAGCAACTGACGGTCACCAAGCCTGACACCGAAATCCTTGATACCCGCGCTGCCACCTACAACTTCGAGATTTACAGCATTAACTCGCTGGGTCGGCAGTCCTCGGATTTTGCCAGCCTGACCTTCAACGCCATTGGCAAAACAGCTGTTCCGGCTCAGGTTCAGAATCTGCGATTTGAGGCGACCAGCGAAAAAGAAGGCACGCTTAAGTGGGACGAAACCACTGAGCTTGACGTTAAAAACGGCGGCAAGGTCTACATCCGCCATTCGAGCCTGACCGATGGCAGCGCCACTTGGAGTAACTCGGTTGACCTGATTGAGGCTGTCGCTGGTTCTGCCACTAGCGCCACGATCCCGCTGATTGAAGGCGAAGTGCTGGTCAAGTTCGCGGATGATGGCGGACGACTTAGCACCAATGAGACGAGCATCATCATCGACCTGCCCGACACGCTTGGGCGGTTGCTGGTGGAAGATCGCCGCGAGGATCAGGACGCCCCGCCATTCCAAGGCAATAAAACCGACACGTTCTATAGCGAGGAGTTTGACGCGCTGACGCTGGACGGCACCGAGGATCTAGACGACGTGACCGACGTTGATGATCTGCCCAGTTTTGATTTCATGGGTGATATCACCAGCAGCGGTGAATACGCCTTTACCGACACGCTGGATCTTGAGGGCGTGTTTTCGCTGGATCTGGAGCGGCGGTTCGTCACTCGCGGCTTCTACCCCGGTGACCTGATCGACGCCAAAACCGAACTGATCGACGACTGGGACGACTTCGACGGTGACACCGTGGACAAGGTCAACGCCAAGCTGTTGGTCCGCCGCACTGATGACGATCCGACCGGGACACCAACTTGGACTAGCTGGCAGGATTTCGCCAATGGCACCTTCAAGGGTCGGGCGTTTCAGTTCAAGGCTGAGTTGACCAGCACCGATACCGCCCAAAACATCCTTGTCGATGAATTGGGGTATCTGGCGCAGTTTGCCCGCCGTCAGGAGCAGAGCAGCGCAGCAGTCGCCAGTGGTGCAGGCGCTAAGGCGATCACCTTTGGGAATGCCTTCTTTACTGGCACGGCATCACTGCTGGGGACCAATAGCAACTTGCCTAGCATCGGCATCACGGCTCAGAACATGCAGAGCGGTGACTATTTCGAGGTCAGTAGCGTCAGCGCCACGGGGTTCACGGTGACGTTCAAAAACAGCAGCGATACCGCAGTTGATCGCAATTTCAACTGGAGTGCTGTTGGCTATGGCAAGGCTGGGTAGAGTAGACAAAAGACTGCGCTAGGCGGCTGTGGCAACGCACGACTACAACATTGCTAACGGCACGGGTTCGGCTGTCCGTAGTGATCTAAATAACGCCCTCGCCGCAATCGTCAGCAATAACAGCAGCAGCACGGAACCCGCCACCACGTTTGCGTTTCAGTGGTGGGCAGATACCAATACCACCACCCTCAAGTTCCGCAACGCTGCGAACAGTGCATGGATTTCTGTAGGGGATTACAGCACTGCCAACTTCGGCTTGCTGACCAGCGCCACTGCGGCTAGCACCTATCTGGCATTGGCTGGTGGCACCGTCACTGGTGCGCTGAACATTGGCACCGCTGGTTCGCTGGTGTTTGAGGGCGCCACGGCGGATGACTTTGAGACCACGCTGGCGGTTACGGATCCAACGGCTGATCGCACGATCACGTTGCCTAACGCCACTGGCACGGTCCCGCTGCTCAGCTTGGCGCAGACCTTTACGGCAGCACAACGCGGCAGCATTTCGGCAATCTCGGTTGCTTCTGGCGATACCAGCAAGACGCTGGACTTTGCCACCGCTAACAACTTTGCCCTGACGCTTGCCAATACGGCATCCTGCACGCTGGCTAACCCCAGCAACTTGACGGCAGGACAAAGCGGTTCGATCTTTGTGGTGCAGGACGCCACGGGCGGGCGATTATTGACTTACGGCAGCCAATGGGATTTTGCGGGCGGAACTGCGCCTACTCTGTCCACGGCTGCATCGGCGGTTGATCGTATTGATTACGTCGTCCGCACGACCAGTTCCATCCACGCCGTCTTCACCGCTGCTTACTCATGAGCATCATTGGTAGCAATATCCTTGCTGGCTCTAGCGGTCAGGGCGGCGCGTATGAGATCGAGCAAAGCTTGCGGTTTAACTCGGCGGATTCGGCGTACCTAAATCGGACTTCTGCTGCTGGAAACAGAAGAACATTCACAGCATCTGCGTGGGTTAAAAAAGCGGCTTTAGCTCAATCTGGCTTTCAGGCTCTCGTCACCTGGACTGATTCAGGCGGCACTAAAGATGAATATTTTGGATTTCAAATTTCTAACGCCAGCGATACTGTCTGGATTTTTTCAAGAACTGGTGGCACCGATTATTACATTTCGACATCAGCAGTATTGAGGGATCCGTCGGCATGGTATCACTTGGTATTTGTTGTTGACACAACCCAAGCCACTGCCACAGATAGATTCAAGATTTATATTAATGGCGAATTAGCGACGATTGCTACTTCCGCTTACCCGCCACAAAACCATGATTTGCCTTATGTAAATGTAAGCGGCAAAGTTGGTTACATTGGCGCTTGGTACGACAATCCTTGGTATTACCTAAACGGCTATCTAGCCGAAGTCAATTTCATCGACGGCTCTGCCCTTGACCCTACCGATTTTGGCGAGTTTGACGATAACGGCGTTTGGCGTCCTATCAAGTACGCAGGCAGCTATACCGGCAACTCGTTCTATCTGAAGTTTGATGCTGCTGATGTAGACGGCGATTCCAGCGGTCTTAGTAACGATTGGACTGCTAACAACATTTCCACCACCGGCACTGGTACGGACGTGATGAGCGACACGCCGACGACGAACTACGCGACTCTTAATGCTATTGATCCAGTCAACGTTATTTTTACTGAGGGCAATCTAAAAGGACAATTTAACAATGACTATGAAACTGCGCGCTCCACAATAGCTATGACCGCTGGAAAGTGGTATTGGGAAGTCGTTGGAAGTACACCTACTGGATCGCTTTTTGCAGGTGTGGTAAATAAAAACGCTAACCTTAAAGGCTATGTAGGTCAGGACGCTAATGGTTGGGCGTTTGTGGATGGCACCGGAAACCTGCACCACAACGCATCAAACACCGCTTACGGAAGTGCTGTGTCTGACGGTACTGTCATGGGGTTTGCTTTTGACGCCGACACTGGCAAGATGTGGGTAAGAAACGCTTCTGGATATTTTGCTTCTGGCAACCCAGTAGCAGGCACCAATCCTGCAATGACTGCAGGTGCTGGCGAGTATTATCCTGCTTGTGGCGAATACTATTCAAACGGTTCGTTTACTATAAATTTCGGACAACGCGCCTTTGCCTACACCCCACCGACCGGCTTCAACGCACTGAACACCGCCAACCTGCCCGCGCCGGACATTGCGGATGGGTCGGATTATTTCAATACAGTGCTTTATACAGGCGATGGTGCCAGCAGCCGTTCAATCACAGGCGTTGGTTTCCAGCCGGACTTTGTATGGCTAAAACGGCGAAGCGGTGCTGGTGATCACAGTCAATACGATGCTGTGCGTGGCGCCACCAAGCTGCTGCAATCCAGCCAGACAAATGCCGAACAAACACTGACCAATAGCTTGACCTCATTTGATACCGATGGTTTTGGCGTTGGTACTTACGAAAACGCAAGCAGCATTACTTACGTTGGCTGGAACTGGCTCGCAGGCGGCAGCGTCTCAGCCGATAACAACACCGACGGCAGCATCCCCAGCACGGTAAGCGCCAACCCCACCGCTGGATTCTCGATTGTTAGTTATACGGGAACAGGCACGGCTGGTACGGTCGGTCACGGTCTTGGCGTGCCTCCATCTTTCTATGTCGTAAAGAACCGCGATGGTGCGTATTTCTGGCCGTGCTATCACGCATCTTTGACCAATCCCGCAACAACGTATATCGGATTAAATGAAACAACGGCTCAACAGACAGGAGAAACTCACTGGAACAGCACGGCTCCGATTTCTACGGTGTTTAGTGTAAATACACAACTTTCTGTTAATAATTCAGGCGACGATTACATCGCCTACTGCTTTGCCGAAGTCGAAGGCTACAGCAAGTTCGGCAGCTACACCGGAAATGGTTCCACCGATGGTCCGTTTGTGTGGTGTGGGCTTAGGCCAAAACTAATTTTGATGAAGTCAAGCACAAACTCTGCAACGCCTTGGCAGATTTTTGATTCCGTGCGAGAACCTGAAAACACGGTTGAGCAGACACTTATCGCCAATGGATCAAGTAGTGAGCCATACGACACTGCTTCGCCCGTAGATTTTCTCAGTAACGGCTTCAAGTTGCGTGGCGGCGCGTCTAGTTACAACAACTACAACACTGGTACTTGGATTTTTGCCGCATTTGCTGAAAACCCATTCGGCGGCTCCGGTGTTTCGCCCGCTTGTGCAAGATAGATGAAAGTAAAAGCTACTGGCGTAAGTAAGCATCCCCTGTACTCAACTTGGATGAGCATGAGGGCGAGGTGCAATAAAGTAAATCACAAACACTATTCCAGTTATGGCGGCAGGGGAATCAAGGTCTGTGATCGCTGGAGCATTGCCGACGGCGAAGGCACGGGTTTTATGAACTTCGTGCGTGACATGGGTGAAAAGCCTTCACCTGATCACACGCTTGAAAGAATCAACAACGACGGACCGTATTCGCCTGAAAACTGCTGCTGGGCGACTTGGGACGTTCAAATAGCGAACAAACGCAGGCGTAATCGTCCGTCACCCGGAGAAACAAACCCTGCAGCCAAACTCAGCAACATTGAAGCTTCTGAAATCGTCTGGCTTGCCGGTTGTGGTGCGCGAGTTGTGGACATTGCCAAGGCGTACAACATTTCAAGATGCCACACCTACAAAATTATTAGTGGTCAACGGTCTTCTGCTCTAGCCTGACCTATGAAACGGGCGCACACCACCGCTAACATCTAACCATGGGATTCCTACTCAACGGTCAGCCTCTTCGCGTTGGTCGCCCCTTCACTGATGCTGACGGGGTGCAATACCCCTCGAACTGGCTTCGCCTTGCTAGCGAGGCTGATAAAGCTGCAATCGGCATCACTTGGGAAGCAGACCCTGCCCCAGTTGATACCCGTTTTTACTGGGACCACGATCTCCCCAAGCGGCTTGAGGACGAGCCTGCGGTAGATGAAGACGGCGACCCCGTGCTGGATGCTGACGGCGTTCAGATCATCAACAAAGGTCTGAAAACTGAGTGGATCGCCAAGCAGAAAGAGATTGCAGGCAGCCTGCTGGCACCTACTGACTGGTACGTCACCCGCAAGGCTGAGGATCCCACCGCTGGAATCCCAGCTGCTGTTGCCACTTACCGCGCTGCAGTTCGCACCACCAGCGGCACCCGCGAGGCTGAAATTAACGTCTGCACTACTACGGAAGAACTGGCAGCACTTGTGACCGCTCAACCTGTGGTGTACGTCGAAGCAACCGGCGCAGCGGAACCCAACCCTGAACCGTTCCTTACTTCTTGGCCTGAGCAGGACTGATTCTTTTGGCCATCATCGCTAAAATTCAACCATTGCTTGGTTTGTCATGACACTCGGCTTAAGGTCTGATTTTGAGACAGAAACGCTGACGACTCTAACAGCTGTTGGCGTTAGCGATTCTGTAACTACTGCAGGCGTCAATGTCTGTTTTCAAGTGACTGTCACTGATATCGGCACCAACGTGGTGGTCCGGTTTGAAGGCAGCTTGGACAACACCAACTTTTTCAATCTTGACCAAGGTGGCGCCGACACCACAATTACGGCAAACGGCACTTCCGGCTATGCCTTGAATGGCTGCCCTGTGCAGTATTTGCGTTTGCGTTTGGTCAGCATTAGCGGTGGCACGCCTAACGTTGCTTGCGTTATTGGAGCGATGTGATCAATGGCAAAGAATCTGACGACTGGACTGCAGCGCGGTCTGCGGCAGAGCATTGCAGGTGGCCTTGGAACGGGCGACCTGTTTTCAACTGCTTCATTGGATCTTCAGTTTGCGCGGCACAAGTCGTTAGATTCTCGTGTCACTCACACCCGCCAAAGTAGCGCAACGTATGTTGACGGCGATGGGGTGATTAGAACGGCGGTTACTAATTTGTTGTTGCAGTCGGAGGATTTTTCGACGACGTGGACAACAAACGGAACTTGCAGTGTTTCTCCAGATCAAGCCGTGGCACCAAACGGAGAATTAACGGCTGATGAGATTACTGTCAATAATGGTCTTGCTAACCATATTACCCAGCCTGCTTCTATTACAAGTGGCACTACTTATACTTTAAGTGCCTATGTAAAAGCAGGGACAATTTCAAGTATTACACTTCGTACCGCAATTACGGGCAGCGATGGTTATATCGTTTACGCATTTGCTACCGATAGCATTTCCATAGCTACTCCAGCTTTGATATCCAGTGCTAGCTCAGTTAGCTTAGGCAATGGATGGCACAGATTGTCAATGCAATATACGCCAACTGTTTCTGGCACCGCAGGTATTCGAATGGGTGGCGGAAATACAAACAACGGTACATTTTATTTATGGGGCGCCCAACTAGAGGAATCCAGCACCGTCGGACAATACGTCAAAACCACCACCGCGAAAAACGGTGCTCCACGGTTTGATCACGACCCAACGACGGGTGAGAGCTTGGGGTTGTTGGTGGAGGAAAGTAGGGAGAATTTGTTGTTGCAGTCGGAGGATTTTTCTACGACTTGGAGTGAATCAGACGCATCAGTTTCCGCAAATCAAACTATTGCTCCAGATGGCAATGCAACAGCGGATAAGCTTGTTTGCGGAACAGGTACCCCACTTTTTCAAGGCGTTGTCCAGTCAATCACAGCAACTTCGTCTGCAACTAGGTTCTCAGTTTATGTTAAAGCTGCAGAGCTTGACCAAATTGAGCTAAGGTCGTTCAGCCCTACCAACTTGGCAGTTTTTGAGCTGTCTACGCAACAGGTATTGTCTCAATCTGGCTCACCAGATCCTACGATTACAGATGCTGGGAACGGGTGGTATCGTTGCTCTATTACTAGTTCTAGCTCTGGTGTAACTTCTTTCCGCATTTCACTTGCATCAGGCGGAAGCCGCACATTTACACCGATTCTAGGCGCTGGTCTCTACCTCTGGGGCGCCCAACTCGAAGCCGGTTCCTTCCCCACCAGCTACATCCCCACCGAAGGTTCTACCGTCACCCGCGCTGCTGACGTGACGAGTATTACGGGGACGAACTTCTCAAGCTGGTATAACAACAGTGAGGGGACGGTGTTTGCGGAAGTGACGCCTCTCCAAACTTCAGCGGGCAATCAATTTATATGGAGAGTCTCTGCAAATGATTATGGCAACACCGTGTTTCTCAATCAGACAGGATCAGGCATCTATAGTTTTGGCTCGTCATCTGGGGGTGTGTTTGACGGAATTACGTCCTCTAGCGCATATACCTTAAACCAAAAAGCGCGGCTGGCTGGTGGGTACAAGAGCAACGATCTTGCGCTTTCTTTCAGCGGATCTAATGTCAGTACGGATAGCAGTGCGACAATACCTCTAAGCGTAAACCGTTTAAATATCGGCTCGGACCATTTAGGAGCTAACCAAAACAAACTTACCACCATCCGCCGCCTAACCTACTGGCCAACCCGACTTTCTAATGACACCCTGCAAACCATTACCCGGTAATCATGGAAGAAGAAATCCTCACACCGCCCATCGGTCCGTTCTTCCGGTTTGCGGATGCTGCTGTTGGAATGGCTGCGCTTGATGACGCTGGTCTGCTTGATGATGACCTGAACCCCATCACCGCTAGCCACTATCACGCCCTTGATGTAATCGGCACCATTTCTCGTGGTGGTGAGTGGGACGAAGACGGCAACGTCATCACCGAACCCACCGTGCTCGATGGCTGGCACGTCAACTACGTTGGTGAGTTGCCTGCTGGCTGGGAGCAGTACGCTGTAATACCTGAACAGCCTTACCGGGTGTTTGCGTAATGGCAGTCAAGTCAAAAACTGCACTGGGGCGGGTTGAGCACAAAGCCGGTCGCCCCAAAACCACGTCTCAGGGTTACGGGCAACATTCCCGCCCTCGCCGTCGCGGTAAGAAGCCCTTGCGCGGTCAAGGCAGATAGATGGACAACCGCTTGTCACTGCTCGGTGGTGCACTCGCGTTGCTAACCACTGTTGTGGCGACGACGGTCACCATCGACTCGCGTTACGCCAAGTCAGCAGAAGTCAAACAGCAATTTTGCCAAGCACGCAAACAGCAACTGCGTGACCGTATTTTTGAGCTGGATCTAAAGAATCCCAAAACACCAAACGACAGAGCGTTGCGAGAATATCTGCAACAGCAACTTCGTGATGGATGCTGAAACCTTAGAGAACTGGCGAAAGATCAAGGCAGCACTGGAAGCAGCAAATAAGAAGGATTGCGATTATTACAAAAGGGCAGTTGCTATCTTGAAGGGACAGCCAGATCCATGGCGCCCACCTTCGATAAACTGACCGCATCAGGAGAAAGCCGTGGATCCTTTTCTGACGCCATTGGTAACGGCTGCAATTATTGCCGGTGTCAGTGCGCTTTGGAGGATCGATAAGCGAGCCAGCGTGATGGATGCTCGCATGGCTTTGATTTTGGAGCAGATCACGGCTTTGCGATCAGACCATAAAGAAAGACTGGACGATCACGAAATCAGGATTCGCTCTCTGGAACAAGGTCGCAAATAGCACTAGGCTGATCTAGGTCACCATACTCTTATGGACTTTCTCAACGAAGCTTGGTTTTGGGTGCTGATCGGTGCAGCGTCTGAAATCATCGGCATGTCGCCTTTGAAGTCGAACAGCGTAATTCAGCTTGTGCTGACTGCTGTCAAATCGCTCAAGCCAAAAAAGTAGACGGCATCCCTGCGGACGGGCGCTGGCTTTATCGGTTCAGCACCCGTTCCAGTTGGGATGTTGCTAATCGCGCCATTCAAGCGCGGAAATTTCATACTATTTTGCCGCACAAAATTGATGCAGAGGTTGAGCGTGTAGCCGAGATCATTGATTTAGAACTGGAGCGGCAGAAGCGGCATCCAGAAATTAAACACGAAGAGCCAACACCTGAGCAGACCGGCGATAGCCGTTTACTCGGTGGACCGATGTCAATTTCTTCACCTTGGGACGATGACCCAGAACCGCCTTCGGCTGCATGACTTGTTCCGGTATTACAAGGAATTGCCGCATCAGACTGCTGCGATTACGGAACTTGAGGAGGCAATCCTCAAGAAGTCGCCTGCGATTTTTAACCGCGACCAAGAGTGGTTTAAGACTTGGAGCCAGGCAGGAAAACAAGTCGAGACCTCTCCTAAAAGCTTGTTCACTCCTGATAAGCCTTGGAGTTTCAAGGTCACTCCAAACGTGACTTACGGCGAACTGACGCTGAATGAAGAGGAGCGTCGTTTTACTAAGCAACAACAATGTGATACCGCCTTGGAATTGTGCAAGTACTTAGAAAAAGTGCGGGCACATTTTGGCGGCAAGCCAATTGTAATTACTAGTGGTCATCGTCCAGCGGCAATCAATCAACGTGTTGGCGGCTCTAGCCGGTCGGAGCACTTGTACAACATGGATGGCGTCGGCGCTGTTGACTTTTACATCGCTGGCGTCGATATCTACGCAGTACAGGAGTATGTTGATCAAACTTGGCCGTACAGCCTTGGATACGGCGCACCGAAAGGGTTCGTGCATCTAGGCAAGAGGCTGGGTGGTCCACGCATTCGATGGAATTACTGAGTGTCTGTTCTCTGTGATTGGCAGATTCGCAACCTCTGCGAAGGGCATGGCATGGTCATTCCCTTTAACGAAGAACTTCTCAACCCAGCGTCAATTGATGTGCTGCTAGGCGATCATTTGATGATTGAGGACGCCATGAACGTTGATCTGCGCAAGATCAGCATTCGCGGTTACACAGCAGAAGATCCTTATTGGATGCGTCCCGGTGAATTTGTCTTAGCTGAGACTCAAGAAACCTTCGATCTGCCGGAACATGTTTCTGGCCAATTTGCGCTGAAAAGCAGCAGAGCGAGGGCTGGATACAGTCACATGCTCGCAGGCTGGTGCGACCCTGGCTGGCACGGCAGCAAGCTGACACTTGAACTGCAAAATGCACGCAAAATGCATTCTCTGCCGTTGTATCCGGGTCTAAAAATTGGACAAATTATTTTCTTTGAAATGAGTGAACGTCCAATTAAAAGTTACGCTGTAACAGGACACTATAACAACGACAAAACAGTATCAGGTTCTAAAGTCCATC
>Ga0208019_1000548_pt1 | contig 20220 bp, 27 predicted proteins | sample CB_VirMetaG_5_FD_184540 | JGI IMG/M metagenome (GOLD analysis project Ga0208019, IMG submission 184540) | Freshwater to marine saline gradient viral communities from Chesapeake Bay - CB_1508_1D Viral MetaG (SPAdes) (version 4) | ecosystem: Environmental > Aquatic > Marine > Coastal | place: USA...
TGTCAATTGAATTGACGGATGCGGCCAAGTTCTATAAAGAATTGCCGCATCAAAAAGATGCATGGAAATGGCTCCAGTCTCAGCTAACCCCTGAGCAGCTGGAGTCTTTTGCTGTTAAATACCGAACAAAACCAGAAGAAAAAGAAGAATACCCCAACACTTGGGATGGTGTATACGCCGCAGCGAAAGCAGCTGGTGCAAAGTTTCCTGAATGCGTTTGTGCTCAATGGGCACTTGAGTCGGGCTGGGGCAAGCATTTCTCTGGTACCTGGAACGCATTTGGATTAAAAGGATCTGGTACCAGTGTCAGCACACAGGAATTCATCAACGGCAAATGGATTACCATCCAAGCAGGATTTATTGATTTTCCTGACCTAGGCACCGCAGTCTTTTACCTTGTTGACCGCTGGTACAAGGACTTTGGGCGTTTTAAAGGCGTTAACCGAGCCAATAGCCGCAATGAATGTTGCGAACTTTTGGTCAAAGAAGGTTACGCTACAGACCCCGATTACAGTACCAAATTAATCCAGATCCTTGACAGACAGCTTGGCACCCCAGGCACTGTTACACCAACAGAAGAAAAACAAAAAATACTGTCTGTTCCTTATGAGTATCAACTAGATAACAAATCAGGAACTGGGTATCGCGAGTGTTTCTCTTCCACCTGTGCCATGATCGCACGTTATTACGGCAAGGTGAAAAGCGATGATGAATACAGCGCCATCCGTGCCAAGTATGGAGACACAACCAATAAAGATGCTCAGCTAGCGGCTCTGCGCAGCTTGGGACTAACGGCAAGGTTTGTTACCAATGGCAACGCAGCTTTACTGGAAAACGAAATCCGTAACAACAGACCTGTAGCTGTTGGTTGGTTACACAAAGGAAACGTCTCTTATCCCACAGGTGGTGGCCACTGGACATGCTGTATTGGTTTTACGCCAGATACTTTTGTTTTCCATGATCCCAATGGGGAGGCTGATATGGTCAGTGGTGGCTATGTCAGCAATGATCGCAAACGTGGGACTGCAGTACAGTACAGCCGTAAAAATTGGTTGAGGCGCTGGGAATGCGACGGGAAAAACACAGGGTGGGCGATTCTTATCTCAAAATGAAATGCAAAAAAGATCCACACATCCGTGTCAATATGTGCTGGGAAATTAAAGATGAAAAGAAGTGCGTCACTCTAAGTAAAAATGACGCACTTGCAACTCGTGATTGGGTAGAACAACAAAATGGAACAGTGTTCTGGTTTCAAGCTTTACCTGATTGATCAGCGCTGCTTGGCCTTACCGATCACCAGTGCCAGGGTTTCAATGACCTTGTAGAGCTTGCCGACAATCTTGTCGTCAGCAGGAGTTGGGGTCAGAGAAACAATAATAGAAGCAGCTGCGTGAATGGCAAGAGCCAGCTCAATGTACTTGTTAAAATCCATGGGTATCTCCCGTTTCCCTTATTCTATCCCTCTTGGTTTATAGAAAAAGAAAGACTTAAGCTCCTCGTCTATATCTGGTTGTAAGTAGTAGTTGTGACGCAGAATCCACTTCTTCCAAACACGGAACTGCTTGTCAGGCATAGCAGCTTCACAACGGAAGACAACTGAATCACCTGGTGGTATGTAGTCAATCCACTGGTGCAGCGCTCTAATTGCCAGTGCCTGTACCTTGTTGCCAGACTTACCGGTCAAATTCCCATCCAGGCGGCGGGTACGACGGTTCTTTCTCCGCTGCAACCAATCGTTGATTTGCCTGGTGCTGTTGGAGTTTGCTATGGAGCCCAGCCAAACCCATGTTTCTCCAACTTTCAGCCACGGGATCAGGCGGGTCTTCACCAGAGAACCATCCTCCAACCGGTGGAAGGTAACAGTTTTTCTTCTTTTGATTCTTACTTTGGGTTTCTTTTTGATTAAGTGGGTAAAGATCCCCATCCTCAGATGTCATATACACGGCACTCTACAGCGCTTGGATTGTCTTCACAATAGCGGTTGAATTGCTCAGCCGGAGTTTCATTATAGATACGGCAACGTTTAAACAATTTACAGATTAGCCAGTTATAAAAACCGATCATGGTCTGTCCGTCAAAGGAATAAAGAGATCCGGGAATGGATCATCAGGTGGATGACTTGCAATCCACGCATTTCTCCATTCTGCCAGAGAGTGATCGTGAATCGTATCCCAGTAGCCCTCGTCTCCTACTTCAAGGAAGATTTTGTAATCATCAAAATCACCAACCGGAATAGCAAAGCCAATTAGCCAAGTCGAACCAGAGGAGACCGTAACGGTTACGCCAGAGTTGATTGAACAAAGCGCCTGAGTAAACGCGTTTGCACCAGGAGGAATCAGTGTGTTGATAGTAACAGGACTTGGAATATTGGCAGCATTAACCTCGGTTTCCTGGAGAACAACACTGCCGTCGCCATCTTCCAGCTCAAAGAAACCTTCGAAAGACGGAAATTCAACAATGACACCGACTGCGTAATCTAATAACTCATTACGCGTGCTAGATACACAAAGTAGATAGCTTCCTGGAGGCAGTGGATAGTACCGTTCATCACCACGATCTAGGCGCAAACGGGAATAAAAGTTATAAAGATCCGACCCTGCTGCCATTGCAGTATTGAGGTACGGAAAATAAGCGCCGTCAGGAGTGACCGAATCAGCATCAAAGATTCCGCGACCTTGGATCGGATTGAAGTTGATGTCGTAAAACGAGGTCTGGATGTACTGAGGACGTGGCCCTCCTTTGGTAACAATAATCCAGGCGGGAGAAAGGATATTGACCTGGAACCAGTGGTTATAGGTGCCGCCGCCGTAACCACCATTAGATGTTGAGTTGGTGTCAGCGTAACCAATCAGCTGATTCTTAGGTCCCAGAGTACCTGTCAAGTAACGCAAGGCCAGGGCATCAAAAGTCCCGATAACAAGAGGGTCCTTCTGCGTCCTAGTTCTTTGAGCACTGGAAGATACTCTGGCCACTTCTATTCTTTTTCTTTTTTTCTATTTTACTCCTCACGATCTTTGACATATTCAGGATTTGTGATGGCGTTCTTGTGTTCTTTGCGGTTGAGAGGCTGCATGTCGAGACCCTGCTGCTGACGGCGGTGATACAGCATCAGTTTTTCCGCCTTGAATTCCACCTCTAGTGGTGAGATGGTCTTCGGGGGATAGGTGCGATTGAAGCTGGAGACCAAATGAAGTGGGTTAGCGCACTTGGGGTTGGCACACAGGCGTGTCACCTTTAAGTCCCCCACATCCCCCCACGCGCACTGGTAGATGGCCTTGTGGACATTGACGTTATCGGACTTCTGCTTGCTGTATTCAGACCTGTAGGAGGGCATACAAACCCTCTTGGGCGTGGCACCAGTAGGTCCCTTGATCTCCCAACACTCATCAGGGAATCCGATTTGGACTGAGTTCCAGAGCTTGCCGTACTTGATCCGGTACTCGGGATTGAGGTAGTTGAGGTCGAAACCACAGACGTTGCTGAGGATCTTATTGGCGCACTCGTAGCACCAGTGGTTGGATGAGTCTCGGATGAGATGGTTGTGAGGGCAAGGGAAACCACGGTAGTAGCCCAGCTCGTTGAGACGGTCTTCTTCCAGCTGGTCGATTCCTGGTACGTGGCGGAACAAGGGCAGGTTGGAGAGAAGGTTGGCCATAACCAAGGTCTGAACAGGGACAGTATAGGTCGCTTTGTCGTGGTGGGTGCAGGGATGCAGAGTTTGACCCTACTTTTATCTTTATATAAGGTAGACGACGCACAACACCCTATTGTCGTTTAGCTTACGTAAGGGTTGAAACACCCCCAAAGTCTGCATTCTCTGCACCGACATCTAAGTCTCGACCTGAGACAGGCATTTCACAAAAAAGCCCCCTGCACCCACAGGAGGCCTTGGTTCCCATTGGATCGCTCCGGCTACACCTTAAGCGGTAACCAGCTCCTGCTCTTTTTTCTTTCCTTTCCTTTTCCGTTTCGGAGTTAGCTGAATCTCACTTTGATTCTGTTCGTAGACCTCTGAGAATGCTTCATCGAACTGGAAAGCAACCGTATCCCAGTTAAACTGCTCCTGTGTTGCACGCTCGTAGCAAAGCTGAGCAGTCCTCTCTAGCTCCTCTGGGTTGCGGTAGAGGTCATCCAGGATCTCCGCAAGGTGCTTGTCGGAGGGGCAGGGCATCTCCCGTGCGAAGTTGGTATCCACATCAACGTGGTCACAGCGGATCAACTTGCCGTATCCCTCGAAGATCTCTTTACAGGAGGTGTGATCAGGCACCACCTGGGCCACACGGCAGGCAGCGTGCTCAAAGTTGACCAGACCCCAGCCCTCACCCTTGCAGGTATTGACACCAACATCCACAGCGTTATAGATGTCGTTCAGCATCTCAACCGAAACATTCGGTGGACCGCCCGTCTGAGAGGTCATGATGATGCGACCATTTGGATCAAGACCCCGCTTCTGCATTTCGCGGCCAAAGACAGGCATCACATCCCAGCCCTGGTCCTTAAGACCCATGTGCAGGTAAAGCTTGGCGTTGGGTTTGTCCTTAGCGAACTCAGCAAAGGCGCTGATCGTGATGTCAATTCGTTTACGGAACTGGTTGCGGTTGCCGTTGAAGACGATGAAGTCTTCCGGCTGAAGACCAAGGCGAGCACGAGCCTCCAGCTTGTCCTTGGGATAAAACTGACCAGCGGTTACGCCATGGGGGATGACGGTAATCGGCTTCTGGATCCCACCTTTAATAAATTCGTACGCACCAAATTCGGTGTACGAAATCACAGCATCCCAATCGTTGGCAGTATCACTAAGAGCAGTGATCCAGTTGTAGGAGTCCATCGGCATATAGCCCACGAACTTAAACTTGCCAGCTTTGTGAAGGTCTTCAATACGGCGGTACTGCTCGTTGATGATCCAGCAGTCGTTAATGGTAAAGATGATGTCTGGTTGTTCCCGTTCAACGATCTCGCGGATGCGATCTTCCCCGAATGGAGCTTGTTGAAAGCGATTGGTAGCTGGATAAACCTTGAATTTTTCCTGGATCGGATCCGGATCACCATGCCAGTTACAGCCCAGGATCACGATTTCGTACTTGTCAGCCAGCCGCTCAACCACGTTATGGGTCACACGAGCGAAACCCGTCATGGCAACTACGTCACCAATCCACAAAAGCTTTGGTTTTTTATCCACAGTTAATCGGATATTCTTCGATTAACTATACACAATTTGACGGAGTAATAGAACGTACTAACTCTTTCTCGTCCGCATTCTGGGCACCGAGCTTTTTACGAATGAACTCAGCAGCCTTATGTGTGTTGGTTGTATCCCCGCAGGTATAGAGATCGACAGCGGCATAGCCAATCTCAGGCCAGGTATGGATCGAGCAGTGCGATTCAGCCAGTAGTGCCAACAGGGTGACACCTTGCGGCTGAAACTTCTCACCGATAATCCGCAGCACGTTGGCTTTGGAAAGACTGAGGCCTGCCAGCATGATCTGCTCCAGGCCATCATAATCATTGAGGATCACTGGATCGCAGTCATAGAGATCCAAGATCAGGTGGCGGCCATTGCTCACAGCATTTCTTCAACAACTTCTATTTTCTCATCAGTATTTGCATCTAGAGCAACGCCGTAAAACTCTTTGTATTTTTCCTTGTCTGAGGACACCTCAACGATGGAGGGCCAGCCTTCGTATTTGGAATCAGACTCCCGAACAGCAACATTAATGACACCCATGCCACGGGAATTGCGGAGGGGATAGACGTTCATCTTGAGCTGGTGGGTGCAGATATCAAGGAACAAAGGTTCAAAACGGTTACGGGACATGATGCCCACGTTGCAGTTACGACAGAACTCTGCGTAGCTGGCATACAACCACTTGTCTTGGTTGGCGTACATGTGAGATGAACCCATTGGTGCCGACTTGGTAAAACCAACAGATGCACGCACCCCTGGATCAAACACTACCTTGTGCTCCATCCAATCAAGCAGCGGATTGGAACGAAGGTTTTGCATCTTCTCGTACTTCTGGAAAAACTTCACCTTTTTGGAAGTCTCCATTAAGTACTCGCGCATCTCATCCTCCGTCATATCCAGCAGCCAGTTCACGAGACCGGACAGCATGGGAGCAAAGATACCTTGCGGCTCCCCCTTGGAATTGAACTTGATCAGTTCTTTTTGTTCCGATTGGCCACCTTCAAAAGGGCGGTCGAAAGGAATGGTGAGACGACGACGTGCCAGACCAGAGGTGTAGTCAGTGGACTGAATCGCCTCGTTAGCGGTGATCATCACGACCCCGTGGTACTGGAATGGATCTAGTGCTTCGCCCTGATACTTACGTTCCGAACGAATCCAGTCGTTACCAGTGATGGCCTTGAGGCGGGAAACAGAACCACCCCACCGGTCAGCATCCTGGAACAGTAGAAGTTTTTTCCCCATGTAGGCCGCTGCCTCAAAGCGGTTCTTCTCCATGTTGTCGAAGTCGGTCGAGTAGGTATTACTCTTACCAACTAGGGCCACTGCCAGGTTTGCGTAGGTTGACTTACCCGACTTACCAGGGCCGACGATCTCAACGAACTTTTGGATCTCATAACGCCCAAGTAGGGTTGCCCGTAGCCACGCCCGTAGAACTTGAGTGCGCTCCCAGCTGTTGTGTTGTGTGTGCTTAAGCCACTTAACAATTTCTTCACAAGTAGCCGCCGGGTTGTATGGGTACGGCATTTGCTGGGTGAGGTGCAGCTCCCGGTTAAAAGGAAGCAGCTCCCTGGTCTCCACATCCAGTACACCGTTCGTGAAGAGGAGGTATTCGGAGCCGTCATACCACTCATCGAAGGTCAGTACGGACTGGAGCTGCGAGCATACGTCATTCATCAGGTTGCTACTGAAACCATTGGGGAGGAAGTCACCCAGCTCCTGCATCTTTTGACGGATGTCACCGAGGATCTCAACCTTGGTCAGAGAAGACCAGAGGCCAACACCCTTGTGTTCATATAAGAAAAACTGACCATGGGGTTGACTGAACAGCAGATCGCCGTTATACATCTGCAGCAGGACATCAGTCACTACGTTCGATGAAGGGTTTCTGGTTCGTTGGTCTTTCTTTGTGCTTGTTGAGCCCTCTCCCCGCCGGGGCAATCGCGCAACAGGAGGAATGCGAGATGGTTTCTCCTCTTTTTGTGGAGACAAACCTAAATCTTCTTCCAGTTCCTCTAAGAGTTTTGAAACGTGATCTAGTGTCGCATCATCAACATTCATGGCGCGGTAATCCTGAGACGGTTGCCAGCCCTGCTCCTGGGCCATGTGAACGAGAGTGCCAAGACCCCGACCACCATTCTTAGAGAAGGAACGCCACCTGCGGTGACACTCACCCTCCTTGTACTTTTCAGAGTGCTTTGACCATTCATCCCATACCTCAAGGAGGGATTCATCGACCTGGTGCAAGGTCTGACCCACCGTGATCCAGATGTCATAGTCATCAGGGGCATGCGGATTTTTTTCCAGCATTCCCCAAGTTGCTTCTGCAGCGAGTTGGATGTCACGCTCTGGTGTGATCTCCGACTGCACAACGAAACCAGGACCAACCATCCGAGTAACCTCTTTGGCTGGCACCCCATGCCTGACATTCTTCTGAACGATGGCGTTCATCAGCCAATCGGGAAACTCTGGCAGCGAATCTGCCCACTCAAAGCCTTCGTCTTCACCTGTGAAGTAACCATCGGTTTCAGGATGGAGACCCATGAGCACCCCTTGGTGCCGTTTCCACAGAATTTCGAGTTTTTCCTTGTCCTTTTCTGCGTGCCAGGTGTACTTGTTACGGACGAAATGCTTGTGTTTTTCCCGATCCAGGCGATAAAGCTTACGTTCCCGGCCAATTTTCCCACTGAAAACAGTCAGTGTTGGCGGCAAAGCTTCTGCCAGCGGCAGTTCCGACAGCTCTTCTACCAGCTTGTAAACGCTGGGGCCATCGATATCAACCCATACCAATCCATAGGGATGGTTGTAGACCGGGCCACCGAGCAGACCAACAGCTTTACACTTGCCTGAAATCAGCTCCTCCTCAATCTCCTTGGAGCTGAATGGTTTATTTTGCCACCCACTGACGTAAGGATTTTTATTTTCACCTAGGGGTGTTAGGGGCCAGTCGACAGGTATGTAATCGAGGCGGATCTCACCTGGACGAAGGGCCTGCTGATTACGACTGGTCATGCTACTTCTTGATCCTTGAGTTCTACTTTAAAGTCTCGATCTGCAAAAGAGCCCTCTTTTAATAGCATGTAGGCGTGCAGATGCATCTGTGTGGGCAGATAAAAACAGTCCCCGTCTGCCGCATGCATCATGCGACTCATGAGACTACTGATCCACTCACCCAGTGCGACGGTATGAACGTCCATGGGAGGGCTGGGTTGTTTGTCTCTTTATCCTACGGCCGCCAATCCAATCAGTCCCTTACAGATTTCTGTAAATCAGCAAGTCTTATTAGACTCAATATCAGTTTGGATTGGGTCCATTTCTTCAAACTTTTGCATCAGTCTGTAGTACACCTGCAGTGCATCTTCCTTGGTGACGACAGCGGTTTGACAGGCGATGTCCCATGCGTGTCGCTCACGGTTCTCCATCTTTTGGTTCTTGTTCCGAGCCATCAGTGTACCAAGGCGCCCTTAACTGCATTGCCCCACCAAGCTTCTGGGACTCACCGGTCTGAAGCTCAGGATCAATGTCATGTTCAATATAGATCGGTTTATTTTGTTTCTCACGTTCTATCTCAGCCTCGATCTGGTTCTCCCACTCGATCATCGTCAACCTGGCCTTGAGCTTGGATTCAAACCAGGTCTTCTTCCACCACTTGATAATGGCGTCGATGATGTCCCTAAATAAGGTCTTGATCATATACGTTACAGTTATCTACTTGTGCATAGTACTCAGCTACAATCTTTAGCCAGTCATCCCGCAGAGAATCGAGGAAGCGCCTGGAGATCTTAAAGATCTGAGTACGAACGGGCGTTGAGACTAAGATGGCAGCCTGACTTACCTTTAGTCCAAGGGTCTGCTCAATCGCCATGTCATATGCGGCAAGTTGCTTGCAGGTCTTCTTGAATTTCATGTACCCGCCCAAGAGGTCTCGCCATTCTTGCGAGCCCTTCTCATGTTCCTTCGGCCACTTGCGACTGTATGGCTTTACTGAGGTTTTGAGGTCAGCAAGAGTAAGCTTATTGTTAACCACAGCGATGATATCAGGAGCACCAGCCCAAGCCCGACCTTCATCATCACAACCCCAAACCCTCGCCACATCATCAGCACCTAGTGTGAATTTGTATTCGTCCTTGACAGGGGATTCCGCCCAGAGGACCTCAGTGAACTGATCAAGGATAGCAGGCATTCCCGACCAGAAATCCTTGTACTCATCAGGGATCTCAGGGTTTTTATTCCCTTTAAGGTACTGCTCCATGCCAAAGTGGACAGCAGTACCACGCTCAGCAGCAGCCTCCTTGACCCCTGGATTGTTCTTAGACCACATCTCCAACTTCCGTTTGTTTGCTTCAGAAGCTGTTTCACTGATGATGGTAGTTACGGACGGCGCAGGTCCAGTGGGTAACGGAGTTGTATAGTGACGTTTTCCGTTAAGCGTAATTCTGGCTGCGGTCCTGTTAAGGTCCCGCATTGTTTCTGGTTGCTTCTCCTCAGCTTCCTGCCAAGGATCTTGTGTTTTAATCTTAGCAACCATTGATGGTTCTGTATATTACGGCTAGCTTAATGCATAAATGAGGTTTGTGAAGATGCGTGATTTCTACTACGCAATATCAGCGATTTTAGGAGCTATGCTCGTTGTTATAGGACTTGACGCCTACATTTTCTTTAGCGAGGTAGCGAAGCGATGAACAAGCCATGGCTGTGGATCCAAGGGATGTGGTCCTGCATCAGCTGGGTATTCGTGGAGATCTACAAGGAGTACTGCCCAGACCTGAACTTCAAGAACATACCGCTGCACCCGAACGACTACCTCTGGTATGCCGAGCGTTGGAACGGACGTTTCGCCATGATTGCCGTGGTTTTTATTCTGCAGTGGGAGCTGATCACTGGCCAATCCATCTGGGAGTTTATCGGTGTCCGCTGAAATTACACGTTTCTATTACGACGTGGATGAAGAGGTCCGTACCGCCTGCTTTTCCAATAAAGCATTCGAGGATGTTGACAGGAACAAAGCAGACGAGTATGAAGAGTATCTAAAACAGAAGGGTATTGACTATACCCGCACCGACCTCTGATGAGCAAAGTACTAGCCGTTCTTACCCTGTGGCGCAACAGCGAGGAGAACCTGGAGCGGAGCCTAGCCCAGTTTGAGGCGATGGAAAAGCTGCTCAAAAAGCAAAAGATCAAGGTGATCTATGGGTTTTTTGAGAACGATTCAACAGATAACACACCGCAAAAACTTCAGCAGTGGCTGCGAAACCACAAAGGTTTTGTCATCTCAGAGGTGATTGGCGCACCTAAGTGGGGCAGTGTTGTATCACTTGAGCGTGTGACTTACCAAGCACGGTACAGAAACATGGCCCTGGAGTTGTTGAATCTTTATTACAACTACGATTATTTGCTGGTTGCCGACAGTGATGTCCACTGGGAACCCGACTTGATCGAAGGAATGATCAATCGCCTGGATACCAACCCCAAGTGGGGTATGGTTTCGCCCAACACCGTACAGAACGTACGGGATTATGTGGAGGATACCAACCGCCCCTCTTACTTTGATAGTTGGTCTCTCAAGGATGAGGATGATCAGCAGTGCTTGACCTTTGCTGCTAACCCTTTCTTACGACAGGAAGATCGCGAACTGTGGGCAGAGGGCAAGCCTGTTTACTGCAACAGTGCATTTGGTTCGATTGCCATGGTCAAAGCCGAGGCTATGGATTGTGAGGACGGTGTTGATTGGGCCGTAATTGATGGCGTGGAGCACTGGGAATTTTGTGCTGGAGTCCGTAGCAATGGCTATGAGGTTGTTGCCGACCCCAGTCTGCATGCCGAGATTATCCACAAAAAAGAGGTGGTTCCCCACCCCGATGTTGTGAAGTATCAGCGGTCTTGTCTTCAGACTGCCTTGGATAAGTCGTAATCCACCATCTCTTCCACTAGATCTTCCAGGGTGGAGTTTAATTTCCACCCTAGTTTTTCTTGTGCATAGCTGGAGTCACCGAGGAGGGAGTCTACTTCTGCGGGACGGTAGTACTCAGGGTTGATCCGGATGACAACTTGATCCAACTTACGACAGTAACCAACCTCATCAAGACCCTCCCCATCCCACTCGATGGGAAGACCAGCTCGATCAAAAGCCATCTCAGAGAAAGTACGGACACTGGTTTGCTTACCTGTAGCAATCACGTAGTCACTGGGTTTGTCCTGCTGGAGCATCAGATACATGGCTTCCACATAATCACGAGCGTGACCCCAGTCCCGTTTGGCATCGAGGTTGCCCAGCTCTACAAACTCCTGACGACCACGCCAGATTTGACCAACGGCCTTGGTAATTTTGCGCGTCACAAACTCCTCGCCACGCAGCGGAGACTCATGGTTGAAGAGGATGCCATTGCAACCGAAGAGGTCATAGCTCTCTCGGTAGTTGATCGTCAGCCAGTAGCCAAACAGCTTGGCGACACCGTAGGGACTACGCGGATAGAAGGGAGTGCTTTCTACCTGGGGCACTTGCTGCACCTTGCCGAACATCTCAGAGGTTGCGGCCTGGTAGAACTTTGGTTTGGCATTGGCATTACGACATGCCTCCAAAATATTGAGAACCCCTATTGCGTTTGTATACGAGGTGCTACCAGGAGACTTAAAGCTGACACCCACATGGCTTTGGGCTGCCAGATTATAGACCTCATCTGGAGCAAAGGAGTCTACGGCCCGATGCACAGAGGTGGCATCGGTCATATCGGAGTATTCAAACTTGACATTAGAAGGGATCTGTCCATGAAAGATCCATTTGAGCTTGTCCTTATTACCTGGGTTGGCGTTGTTGCGAATTAAGCCCAGGACTTCGTATCCTTTATCGACGAGAGTCTTGGTCAGATAGGCACCATCTTGGCCTGTAATTCCGGTGATAAGTGCTTTTTTCATCGCAACTTTTGTTTATACTCATAACTATAACCAGGATGTAAAGCGGTAGACATGGCTCAATTTGATTGGCCGCTCCAGAAAAATACGATCGGAATCAAAGAGAAGTTGGCACTGACCAAATTCATCTTGACCAGCGACCGCTTTACCAATGGACCTGAGTGCCGTGATTTCGAAGAACAGTGGTCCCACTGGCAAGGCCGAAAGTTTTCCTTGTTTGTTAGCAGCGGCACAACAGCTAACACGTTGCTGCTCGACTCCGTACGGGAATTGCATTTTGGCAAGCGTGCCAAGTTGACGATCTTCTGCCCAGCCGTGAACTGGGCAACCAACATCTCAACGTTCAAGCAACAAGGTCACGACATCTTCTTTTATGACATCGATTACGACAGCTACTCCCCTTGTTATGAATCCCTAAAGCGCTTCAAGGAACTGGACATCCAACCAGACGTGGTGTATGTCACCCACATCATGGGGTTTGCCAACAACCTGGAACAGATCAAGCAGTACTGGCCCGACGCCATTCTCCTTGAGGACTGTTGTGAGTCTCACGGTGCGATCAACAATGACGGTGCCAAGGTTGGCAATGCAGGCCTGGGCTCCACCTTCTCGTTTTACTTTGGCCATCACATGACCACCATCGAGGGTGGCATGGTTAGCACTGACAGCGAAGAGTTGTACAACTTGATGCGTGCCAAGCGCTCCCATGGTATGTCCAGGGAGATGTATGGGCAGTACCGCCTGGACGAAGAGAACGCTTACCCCGACATCGATCCTGCTTTTCTGTTCCCAACTGAGGGCTACAACTTCCGCAATAACGAGCTTGGAGCTGTCTTAGGAAAAGTCCAGCTTAAGAAACTTGATAAGTTCATCAAGAAACGACAGGAGAACTATTACAACTTCTATTTGCAGATGTTGGACCACCCCTGGATCAAACACTTGCCCTGTCCGATTGGCAACAGTGCCATGACCTTGCCATTCCACTGTGTCTCATCTGAGACTCGTAATTACTTGATTGCATACCTGCGTCAGATGGGCGTCGAGACCCGTCCGTTCCTAGTTGGCAACCTGCTACGGCAGCCGTTTATGAAGGACTACAAGAAAAGTCCGTATTTGCCCAACAGCGAAGAAATCCACACCCACGCCTTCTATATTGGCAACAACCACTTCATTACCGAGGGCCAAGTCAACGACCTGGTCACCGAACTCTACCGATGCGCTGCCTGATCTCAACCATCATCCGCAACCGTGGCAAGCATGTAGCTGCCTGGTCAAACCAGTTACTGCAGCTGGTCGAGCATAACCCTGATGTTGTGTTCGACCTATACGTTTTTGAAAATGACTCAACCGATACCACTAAGCAGACCTTGCTTGCGGTTGAGCCTATGCTCAAGAAAAAACTGAATAAGGTTGAAATCCAGATCACGAATCTGGAATGGCCATACTTTCATTCTGTTAAAGCGGAACAGCGAGTAAAATACTTAGCAGAAGCCCGGAACCGTACCCTTGAAGCGGCCGATTCTCTGGTCAACCTGGCAAGCTACGACAAGGTTGCTTGCATCGAACCAGACATCAGTTACCACACATTTGACATTGGCAAGCTGCTATACAGCGATCTTGATATTGCTTCTGGTTACAGCTTTTTACCCCAAGGTATGGGTGTTGCCGACTGGATCTATGACAGCTGGGCAACGCGAGTTAATCCAGAGGATAGCGAGTATTTCGGCCCGCACATTTCGGCATTGCCTGATTGTTTGCCCGTAGCTTCCACCTTTAATTGTTTCTGTGTTTACAAAGCACAGCCATTTGCGGAAGGCGTGCGGTTTTCTGGTACAAACCCACGCACTGGAACCTGGGATTGTGACACCACCAATATTTGTTTTGAGTTTGCAGACCGAGGTTACAACAAGATCGGAATGTACAATATTGGTGTCTTACATAAACCTTAACGGTTAACACACCTGCTATTGTTGAGCTAACCGTATTGAACACAAGCATGGCTCTGCAAGAATATGAAGATGCCTTAGCGGCTGGCTACGATTTTTTAGAGAATCATAACCAGTTGCTGCACAGTTTAAAACTTTCGCGCATCCATGCTGATAATCACTCCTATACTGAGAAGACCCAAGGAATCGGAAATGAGCCTCTCCAACCAAGTGAAGGAGTCAGTGAACCAAGCGACGGAAGCGTTGCGTGATGCACTGGCATTTGCTGCTCGCGGTGAACATCCCATCGTGATCAATATGCTTGCTGATATGCTGTCTCGACTTGAGTCCCTGGAACACATGGACGAATTCATGGACAAGTTCAGTGCCCCAGCAAAGAAGTAAGTTCCGTCAACCGACAGAACAGCAACGACTGGAAGAATACTTCTGGAAACTCGAGGGCATGATTCCCATGCCCCCTAAGAATTGGGCTGCGAATGCTAAACCATGTAAGTGGGATAAAATATTAAAAGAACGAAAGAATAATCCTGATGGCTCAGGAGAGCGGGAAATATACGAAACCGGGCCTGAGGGAACGGATTAAGGATCGTGTGATGGCTGGCTCCAAGGGTGGGAAGCCTGGTCAGTGATTTTGTGCTATTGTAAGAAAAGCACAAACCAACCAATGCAAAAGCTTTGCCGAGAATGCGGAATCAGGAAACCGCATGAAAATTTTACGAACAAAGGGTACAACTCAGCCGGTAATATAAAAAGAGACAGCGTATGTAAGGATTGCAGATCTTTAGTCAATCGTCGATTTAGACTTTTGTATGGAGTAGATGGTCAAAAACAATGCTCTAAATGTGCGCATTATTTAGATTGGGATTGCTTTAGAAGAAGAAAGCAAGATGGTAAATTATATCTTAACTCCTCGTGCAAAGCCTGTAATAAAATAATTTGGGATAAATGGGTAAACAATAACAAGGAGCATTATCAGAAAGTTAAAAAACAAGGACAAGATTTATTACATCACAATCACAAAAAATACGAGCGCAGAGGGATAACAAAAGAGCAATACGACATTGTGTTTGAAGCCCAGGAAGGTTTATGCGCAATATGCCAAGAACCTCCCAAAGATAAACAATCTTTAGCCATGGATCACAATCATAAAACAAATGAGTTCAGAGGTTTGTTGTGCAAAGAGTGCAATAGAGCCCTGGGTTTATTTGGTGATAATATAGATGTATTGACAAACGCAGTCACTTATCTTAAAGAGCGAGGAAGTTATGGCTGAAGATAAAAGCAAGTACACCAAACCAGATTTACGTGAGCGCATTAAAAACAAAGTCATGCGTGAAGGCCGTGGGGGCAAACCAGGAGAATGGTCGTAGCCGTAAGGCTAACTAATTATTTCGGCTAGAAAAGCTCAGATTGTTGCACAAGAATACAGGGAAGCTGGTGGCGAATACAAAGGTGGTAAAGGAGAAAAGCAAAAGTCACTGGAGAAGTGGGGCAAAGAGAAATGGATGACAAAAGATGAGTATGAAAAAAGGGGTAAAGCAAAGTCAGCAGCCAAGAAATATAAGGAGAGTAAATAATGGATCCTCGCCAACAAGCACAAAAGTTTTTAAGTAACTTTAATTTACAAAACGCAACCGACAAGATTATTCGTTCATCTCAACTGTCAAGAGATAGTGGTGGGCTTGAATTGCCCGGTGCTGTTTGGCGACAGTTTTCTACCGAAGTAGAACAAGAAGCCAAACAACTTCCCGCAACAGCACAAAATAATATTGTTGCAAAACAAAACTTACAAGTTTTGCGCCAAGAAAAATTAAATCAAAAAATTGCGGCACATAAAGAAAACTTAAGGGTCCAAGCTCATCAGGCTTTGTCTTCTAATCCTGCAGTTAAATTAAACACAAACCAGGTTATTAGTGATAGCTGGTTACCTGGACAAGCTAGTGCAGCAGCGCATTCTTACAAAGAAAATATCTTGTCTTACGCAATAGAGGCTTCCAGAGTTAGAAATATACCGATCGAAAAGGCTGTTCAAGAAGCGGTTCAAAATGTTTCACCTTCGGCTTATTTGGGCAATGTTCCTTTGAACGCTGGAGAGACAACTCAAATTGCAAACGCAGCCTATAATCCCTATTTTAAAACGCTTATGGAATCAGATGAATTAGGCTACTCACCTAGAGAAGCTCTTGAAATCTACAACAAAACAGATCCACGTTTTTTACATGGAAGTGACAATATTAGAAGACAAACTAGACAAGAAACTTTTGACGATGATTGGGAGATGTTCTGATGTCGAGTGACAAAGCTATACAAAAAGGATATACCAAGCGTTACTTACCGGAGAAAGCCTGGGCCTCACTGTCAAAAGAAGAACGTCAGGAGACTGATCAAAAGAAAAGAGCTGGTAGCAAAGAAGGTAAACAATTTATCCCAAACACTGAGAAGGCAAAGAAAGCTGGTCGTGCTGCACGCCGTTATCGTGATAGTAAATCATGATATCCTGACAGGCGGAGCAATACCGCTCTAGGGGTAATAGTCGAAACCCCTTCACGTTACAAATACGTAGTGCTCAGTAGAGCGGTAGGGAAGTTATGATCCCGGTATAACAGCCGGGATTTTTTGTGACGACGCTCGTAGCCAACGTACCGCCCACCAAAGTGTGGGTCAGACGTGAGTATTTGCGTGACCTAAGGGACGGCCATGGCGAGTACACACCTGGCTACTGGGTCAGCTGTAAGTCACTAACCGGACGCGCTTTGTACTTTGAAACGTATCTAACTGAGTACGGCGCACTGTATGACAAGCTTCCCATCAGTGCATTCCTCGCCTGGGACCCGGACCATCCGGACAAACCAGAAGCACCCACACCGGACCTGGAACTAACTGACCTGCAGTTCTGGAATGGATTCGATCATGGTCTGACGATCATCGAAAAGAATCTGATCTTTAACATGCAGTTCCAAGTTATGACACGCACCCAGGGTGTGATGACGGGCACATACTTATTTACGGTTGATAACTATCATCCACATAGAAACGAACCGGACTTTTACTTTGCGGAATTTCCTGACGAGCATAAGTCCCACAACATTGTGGCTTTGGACAACGGTCAAATTGGCGCTTATCCCAACAATCGTTGTCGAATGGTTGATCCATCGCTCACCAACCATGAGCTGAAGACGCCAGACTTTAAGGTATCAACTCGATACTTTGATGTTGAGCACGCCCCCAAATGGGGACGCCTGGGTGAATGTGATGATTACTTTTGGAAAACTCCAAATGAGTGTGTATAATAAATAAGTTCCCCTTCTCTTTTCGATGGGGCACCAACCACCCATACTGCTCTGTCGGTATGGTGCACCCAAGGATACGCTTTCTCGTTTCCAATTGGTGTGCGTGATAGAGGTGCAGTCCCTGTCTGGATACGCCTGGTTAACTCACAGCCCGATTGTCGGTACGCCAGTCACACTGCATCCATCTATACGGTCGGTAGTCTATTGGTAAGGACAGGCAGACAATGCACAGAAAGCTGGTTCGATTCCAGCACGACCGATAGGGTACGACAAGGAACGTCGCATTAAATGAAGAGTCCCCTCGGCTGCATCGTAGATGATCGTAGGCAGACACTCTCGCCCTACAACAAATTCTAATAAATCCACTATATTAATTACACGAATAAAAATTATGAATGCCCTGGAGACAATCCAAGGAACGCATTAATAAAAATCGACAGAAGCTGCTGGAGTACAAGAAGACTCTGCAGTGCGAGAAGTGTGGGTTGGATGATCATCGTGTCCTAGAGTTCCACCATATTGGAGACAAGGATAACAACATCTCTAACATGGTGAACCATGGTTACGCCTGGCGCAGAGTAGAGGAAGAGATCAGTAAGTGTATACCGCTATGTTGCAACTGTCATAGGCTTGAACACTGGGTTAATTAACGACCAAACATTCCTAAGGCGCCAAGCCGTTTTTTCCAGGTATTTATTGCATTACCTAAAACAGCTTGTGCTTGTGTTGCAAAGTTACCTTCACCAGCCACAGAGCCTCGCGGTACAATTACAGGTTTACCATTTTTATATGCAATACCTTGATTTGTATACCGTCCTTGTGGATTAAGAACTGTATTGCTTCTTGTGTCAACAAATTCCCCCCTGGGACCAAGGCGTTCGATTGCTGCTGTAGGAGCACCACCTAAGTTTTCCGCGCTAATTGGATCAGTAACAGCTGTTACAACAGCTTCTTGTGGCGATGCGCCTAGTGCATAGTTGATACCAGCGTCAAGTAAAAATGCTTTTGTTGCGGGTTTTACGTTAGTTTTTAAAGACTGGGCAAGAGATTTTTTAGTAGGAGCTGTTGATTGGGCTGGAAAACCAGGGTATTCATTTGGCGTCTTTAAAAGAATGTTACCACTACGATTAAAGAAATTTTCTGCTTCTGCATAGATTTCAGGCGAAGGATTTCTTTTTAATTCTTGAAGCAAACCAGTTCCCAATTCACGTGTTTCATTTGCAACATCAGGTAAACCAGCCTGTTGCAAGCCCCCAGTAATATTTCTTAAACGATGAAATAATTGGTTTACATCTGTCGGATCGTATTCTTTTGCCAAGCCTGAATCAACTTGAACTAATTTTTTAGTAGCATCATTTAACAAAACGTTATTAAAGTGACTGTCTGTATTAAGAATGCCGCCTCTTATTAGATTTTCATTTAGTTTATACACCTCACGCTGCATAAATTGTTTTTCAGCTTCGGACAATTGGCTATATTTTCTATGAGGGACAGCCTCTGTTCTTGTTACAGCACGATATAAACCTTTCTCTGTAGGTTGAAGAGTAAGTGATTTAACCATCGGACCATAGCCAAGTTCCGCAGTGCGGATAGCCATGTCAACTTCATTCTCATAAAATCTTTTTGTGCCTTGATCAAGTAAACCACTAGTGCCTTCTTGTATTTTGAAAGCAGTTTGTGAATTAGTAGGAACAACTACGGATCCAAAAGCACCAGCGCCAACAGCAGGTGTTCGCCTTGGATCTAGCAACCAACGGCCTTCTTTTGCTGAAACATTTTCTGAAGAAATAGAATTGTAAAGCGTTCCTCCTCCAGTTTGGCGAGCACTTACGGCCTTTGCAAACTCAGGAGATTCAATGACATCGAATAAACGTTCTGGAACAGTATGACGCTCCGGGAAAAGAGTATCTGCAGCACGAGTACCAGTTTGTTTTAATGCTTGAATTGTTTGCTTTGTTGGGTTAACAATTAGATTTTGAAATAAAGTTTTATATCCTTGAGGGATTTGCAGTCCTTTGTTAACATTTCCTTGTGGATTATTAGCAAAATTAGCCGCATGAGCAGCAGCTTTGTTAGCAGCGTTTAATAAGTCTGCAAAAGCATTGCGACTTGCAGTGTTTTGAAAACCAAAACCAGTGGGAGGCAAAACTAAATCCCCAAAAATTTTTTTGCGATCTGCAGTATTTTTAATACTAAAAAAAGAGTCCAGCCCTCCCCTTCTAGCGGGAGGCGAGATTGATTTTGCAGGCTGTTTAATTAAATCGGTAAGACCAGGACTAAACAAATCCCCTGGTTGTAATTGTCTTGGTTGAGGTGTAGAAAAATCTATAAAGGATACGTCAGAAGTTCGAGGGAAAGGGCTTACCTCAAAAGGATTAATTGTAGTTTTCAAAAGGTTAGGTGCTTGTTGTTCTTTAATTGCTTGATTCCAGGCAAAGTTTGCAATGTTTTTAGTATTAGGACTTTCTCCTACATTTTGCAACAAAGAAAATCGTTGTTGAAAATTGCGATTAAAAGCATCAACAAGATTCTCGTCTAAAGGAGAAACACTTACTCCTGTGTAAGGAAAACGATTTGAACGTAAACCTTGATCAGACCCCCAGATTGCACGTGTTTCAAATCCAGCCATCAGTTGTTCCTCAACGTAGCCTTAACAAACCAAGCAGCTTTGAAAGCTTCTCCGCACAGCTCAGCCATGTAGTTCTGGATATCAATGGCACCTACCTTGGCAGCCAATGGCTCCAGCTTTTTGCTCTTGATGCCCAGCTCTTCGAGATTCTTGTAGTACACCGCGAGCATATCGGTACCCTTATAGCTGGTAACGTGTTGGATACCAGGGCCAGCATCAGCCAACCCCTTGGCGCACATGGGCATTAAGTAGTCCATGCTGCGA
>Ga0208019_1000553_pt1 | contig 20160 bp, 27 predicted proteins | sample CB_VirMetaG_5_FD_184540 | JGI IMG/M metagenome (GOLD analysis project Ga0208019, IMG submission 184540) | Freshwater to marine saline gradient viral communities from Chesapeake Bay - CB_1508_1D Viral MetaG (SPAdes) (version 4) | ecosystem: Environmental > Aquatic > Marine > Coastal | place: USA...
CAAAACCTTTTTTCTTACAAGCTTTTTCTATAAGTGCAACAGTCAATTCTTTTTTAGCTGGTGCTCCAGGTTTTTGTTTTTTTACATTTGGTGAGGATTTAGTAATAATTGCAACCGTAATGGGTTTATCCTTACGTTCTAAATCTTGTTCTGTAATATATTCTCTAAACTTAGGAACTTGCATTTATTCATTCTCAGTATTTACTTCTTCTTTATTTTCTTCTATCTTTTTTCCAATATTATATTTTGCTGATAAGTTCCATTCTTTTTTTTCTTTAAAAGGCAACACTTTAATTTGTGATAGTGGTGCTTTATTTTCAGCTTGTGATTTATCTACTATATCAATTAAGTTCCAATCTTGTAATAAGATTGATATTGTATTTCTTCTTTGTATATCATTTTCTGTCAATGTTGCTTTCTTACCATCTAACGCAAATAATTCTTTAAAGTGCGTGATGTAATACTTACCTTGTTTGTGTAAGATATGACAAGATTGATATAATGTTTTGTCTTTTCGACTAGCGACACCGATACGTGTCAAAGTTTCTCTGATCTTTAGGAAGTCGTCTGGTTGTTTGATTGTGACCTCTAACATACTTTTTGGCGACCAGTTAATAGTTTCTTCGCTCATTTTTTTCTCCCACCTTTATTCAAGGTCTCTTTTATAATTTCAATTTGTTCGTCTTTTAGTATGTTGAGTGCTTGTTTAGCCTTCTCATTACTATAACCATAATACTCTTTTACATACTCTAAATTCTTCAATTTGGATTGTGATAACCACTTCCCACCAAATCGCTTCTTTTTTCTAATACTATTTATGTAAAAATGAAACTGGACTTTCTTATCTAAAAAGTGATACCCATTCATCTCATTTGCCTGTGCAATACAGTCATAGTGCATAGATAGACACTTATTGATTACAAAGGGTGGATACTTCTTTTCCCAAGTTAAATCATCTGTATCTAGTAGATTTTCTTTACTAAAGTTAATTGCGTTTAAATAATCTCTTAATTCGTATGCCATATTTAATCCATTTTGAAAGTAATTACACATATCATTCTATATCCATAACTAGGATAAATTGCTGCGTGAGGAAAATCTCTAAAAAATAAACCTTTAAATTTTTCTGGAGTAATTTCTTTTTTTATTGTTTTCCAATCATTTTCGTATATTAAAGTTTTTGCTGAAGGATCGCAATCATTTAAATAAACTATTAATTGATTATGTTTAATATTTTCGTGGTCTTTATGAATAACACCCATATTATCTTTTTGTGAATATATGAGGTTTATACTACATCTAAGTATATCTATATTTGTAGTATTTGATAAATTAAGTTTACTAGAATTATTTTGTAAAAATGAATCTAAAACGGAAATAAAAAAATCATAATAATCTGATTTTATTAATTGTTCTTCATTTTGTTTATGTTCAAATCTTTTTACAATTACGTGTTGTAGATGACTTTTTTCATCGCCTGGTACAGATTCTTTGTGTAAATAAAAAGGACCTTTAAAAGATTTTTCTAAAAAATTTTTTTGTTCAGAATTTAAAAAATTTTTATCTTCAATAATTTCATAATATGATTGTTTCATAAAATTTTATTTTTTTCTATTGTGTCTGCCCATATACCACTCACCTGGTTCATAATTCCAACGTTTACCGTGATGACCTCTTATGTCAGCATACCACATTCTTAATTTTACTATTAGTGTTCTAAATAATGTTTTTCTTGCCATATATCTTTTTTGTAGTGTTAAATTTTACTATATTTATTATGAAAATTTTGGTCCTTGTATAAAAAGTGTTAAACTTTCTCTAATTCCTTTTGTAATAGGTAAGACTCTGTGAAGTGTGCTTGATCTAAACATAATCATACTACCTGGTGTTAATTCAGGTATTGAAAATTGCATTCCTGGATTTAATTGAAACTCACCGCCTTCATAACTATTATTTTTAGATAAATTAACAACTGCAGTTAATTTAACATCTGAAGTATTATCACTTGAGTCATCAATATGCCATTTATATTCACCAAAAGGTGCTTCATATCTATTATACAAACACTCTAATGAAGATAAAGGATATAAATTATATCCAAAATTTTGTTGATTTGCTTTGTTTATTGAATATAAAATATCATCAAATAAAGAAAATGAGGTCATATCTTTGTTGTAGCACCATTTAGAATGAGAATTTTTTAATGAATCACCTGATTTTACATCAGTTGCTACTTCTGTTTTATCCTCATCTTTATATGAAATTTTGTATATTTGGTCTATAATATCTAATCTTTCATTTTCAGAAAATTTATTATTCCAATGAGTATAAAGTGGTCTTAAAAAAGTCATTTAAATTTACAACTTGCCATAATTTCAGTTAAACAAGCAATCATATTTATTTCTTGGTCTGCGACAAACGCAGATTTATATTGATATCCAGCCAAAATTAATATGGATTGTGGAATAGATTTAGTGTCTAAACTTGAATATAGAATTTCGTAAATCGTTCTAAACAAGTGAGATGGTTCTTTATCTAAATTTTGAATAACCCATTTTCTCATATCATTAAATCTTTTTTCTTTTAAAGACGCCACAAGTTCTTTTGTATTGACTTCTGATAGACTAAACAATATACCACTATCAATCTTACCTCTTACTGAATATCTTTGTAATTCGTTGATAGTTCTTCTAAAGTCTGGATAATGTTTTTGTATTAGTTCTGCTAATACTTTCTTATCAAACTCTATATCTTCCTCTTTTAAGACGCTCTCAAGGCGCTTTAAGAACGCTGTAGCCGTCTTTACACGTTGACCATTCGTAATCTTAAAGTCAATGACAGTACAACGACTATGTAATGCTGGTATGATTTTATTCTTATAATTACAAGTAAATATAAAACGACAGTTTTTATAGAACGATTCTATAAAATTTCTTAACGCAGGTTGCACTGATTCTGCGTTCATATAATCTGCTTCGTCTATGATTATTACTTTATGATTTGCGTCTTTCGTAAGAGATACTGTACTCGCAAAATTCTTAATTTTATTTCTTACAGTATCAATTTGTCTACCTTCATCTGAACCATTAATGATTATATAATCACTTCCTAGTTCTTCACATAGCGCTCTGGCGACAGTTGTCTTACCAGTACCAGCACTACCTGATAATAATAGATTAGGTATTTCTTTTTGTTTTAGGAATTGTGTAAATGTATTTTTAAGTTCTTCTGTAAGAATACACTCACTAATTCGTTTTGGTCTGTACTTTTCGACCCACAAAAACTCTGACATAATATAAACCTCACTTTATTCATTATTTAGTTTCCATTGTAAATTCTTTTACAATTTCAGTATCAACATCATAACCACCTTTGTTCATTGTCCAACAATCTTCTTCACGGTCATAATCGTGCTCATCAACAAATTGTTGTACCTTATCTGCTAATTCTTTATCTTCTTCACTAGCATTCTGATAAGTAGACCAATCAAAGTAAAGGCCTTTTTCAAAGTTAGGTAAACTACCAAACTCATTTATTATATCTTCAACAGCAATTTCTCTATTAAGATAATGTGTAGTTTGATGGTATTCTCTTGTTTCAACTTTGATATAACCATCTAGTGGATATGCTGTACCATCTTCAGTTCTAACAACAGCAGCATTTTTATCTTCTTCTGCTGAAGTCATAGGAGTTTTAACTTCACTCATATTAAAACTCCGAGTCTGGTTCTAAAGCAATCCAATATTGTATAGGTTTACTTCTATTGATAAAATGACTTATCTTTGCTTTTGAAATCGCAATATCATAGTCATCTTGTACTACTTTAATATTTTCAGCTTTAAAGTATGCAGTAAACTTCTTATCAGTTTCACCAATTATTAATGAATAATCATTTGATGATTTATTTGTTTTATCAGTAGCAACTAAAGAAATTGTTTTACCATTACCTTTGACAGCAATATCAGGTAGATTTAATACCACAACTGCTTTCATAAGTTTGTTAAAGTCTTCTTTCTTTAAAGTAAAGCTAACTGTTTTGTCAGGCATATTAATAGATTTACTTGGCGCAACAATAACTGATTTGTCAGCAAAGAAATATTTAATAGCTTGTTTTGAATTTTCGTCTGAGATTGAGACGTATTGACCACCATTAAATTTAAAAGCTGGTTTGTTAAATAACTCAACTGCTCTTAAAAACTCTGGTAGATTATAGATACCAAACTCGGTATCAAACTTTTCACTTACTTCCGCTTCTGCTAGAATATTTTTCATACCAGAAACAGTAGATATTTTATTTCCAGGCTTAAATAAAATGTTCTCATTTATGTCTGAAAAATTTTTTAAGACGGAAATTGTATCGGAACTAATGTTCATATTTCACTCCTTTTCATAATTTAATATTAATATAATATATCACAATATAGTTTTTTTGTCAATGTTATTTAGAGGGTGTCCTATAAGTAGAACACCCCCTTTATTTTAGAGAATTAATAGTGTTAATAAAACTATTATTATCAATGATGGTATTGCACTCAGCATTAATATATTAAATTTTTTAACTTTCTTTTTAATTCCGTACGTAATGGTTTCCCATTCCTCTTTTGTATATGGCCACATTATTTAGCAGAACCATTTAAATGAGGAAAGAAAGCTTTTACTGTATTTTGGTATGCTTCAGCAAAAGGTTTAGAATTTTTTAAACCTTCTTCATAAAGTTTTTGACCAAAGTTTTGATAGTCTTTCATTACATCACCAGTTGTTATAAACTCATTGAATTTCTTTGCAGTTTCAATGATGTCTTCAGCTGACATAGTAGGAGCTTTAAACTCTTGTACTACTTGATCGCCGTCTTTTTTGATGTTGTATTCGTACTCTTTAACTTTTGCGTTAAAGTTGAAGTCAGCTAATTGTTTAGCTAGACCTAATAGATCGCTTCTGATTTCAAAAGCGTTTTTTGTTGTGTTTGCCATAATTATCTCCTTTGTGTGTTTGTATGTTTATAGCATTGTTATTTATAAAAGTGGCGACAATCAAAGCCGCCACTTTCTTTTTTATCTAATTACTTAATCTCTATTGATTTAAGTTTTTTAGATTCTGGAATTATTTTTTCCATTGATACTTTCAATAGACCGTCTTTTAATTCAGCGCCTTTGATTTCAACATCATTAGCGATTGTAAATTGTCTTTTGAAATATCTTTTAGATATACCCTTATAGATTGTATTACCATCTTCGTCTTTTGACTCATCTTTATCAGATGTTTTAGACTCAATGGTTAATACACCATCTTCCACATTAACATCAATATCTTTTTTATTAAAACCAGCTAATGCTACTTCAATGTCGTAAGCATTTTTGCCTGTCTTAACTATATTGTATGGTGGGTAGTTAATTGTTGGTATTCTTAAATCTGAATCAAAGAAAGACTCAAATGTATCAAATACATCATCAAATCCTACCGATAAAGGTCTTAATTGGTTAAAAATAGAAAGTGCTTTGTTAGTCATATAAACCTCCTTGTTAAGCAAAGTTTCTTTTTATGTAATGACAACCCACTATTGGCATTGTCACATTTATTTATATAAGTACGATTTGTAGAATTACAAGTGGTCAATTCTGTCGCACTTAAAAAAAAGTGGCAGTTTCTTTTGTCACGGAGTGAGAACTGCCAAAGGTCACCGATTTGCAACGCCGATAATATTTTATCGGGCTTTTTACGCCGTCTAGGACTTATGAATTGCCTAGACCATAATATATATAATACAAAAAGTAGCGTAAATTCATAAAACTAATAACCTCTTGTTGCTAATAACTTTTTCATTTTCTTTTTGTAATTAGCGATACCTTCTTTTTTCTTACGTCTTTTACGTTCACTAGGTTTTTCATATACAGATTTTGCTCTATAATCTTTAATAATACCTTCTTTTTGTACTTTCTTTTTTAGTACACGCATCGCTTGTTCTAAATTTCCATTTCTTATTTCAACTCTAATACCCAATTATTTTACCTCCTCCCTTATTGTGTAAAACGAGGGCGCCGAAGCGCCCTCTTGGACTACACTATGATTTGATAGATTAGGAGTCATAGCCGTTTGAGTTATCCTCATCTTGCTCATCTTCCGACTCACTATCATTGTCATTCATTTGAGTGTTCAACTCTGCTTTTCTCTGATCTTCCATAATGTCTTCGACACTAGCGCCAGAGTCCACTTTCGTATATAACTCTACAAACGAATTTTTTGTATCATCATCAAATCTATTAGTACACATTTGGATTGCTTTCATCTTATTATCAAAGATAGCAAACGCTTGAGTAATATGAACTAATCTTCTTGTTGAGATAATCTCATCTACACCACCATCAAAGTAGGTTTTTCTAATAACATCTGCCCAAGTAGTTAACTTGTCAACAAAGCCATCGTCTTTTTTACCTACAGCTTTAAGAGTGTTTTGTAATATCTTTTTTTCTGTTTTAGTAGAAGGATAAGTTTGCTCAAAAGTAATTGGAAATCTTTCCAAAAAAGCTTCGTTCAATACATTCGTACCGATAAACTTACCATCTTCTGAACCTTGACCTTTAGTATTCGCAGTTGCGATTACGTTAAATCCTGGTTTTGGTTTTACAAACTTGTTAATCTTTTTAACAAAGACACCAGAACCTTCAAGGATTGGTTGTAAACACATAATCTTATTACTTGCTAAGTCAATCTCATCAAGTAAAAGAATAGCGCCTCTTTCCATAGCCTCAATAACTGGACCATTCTGCCATACAGTCTGACCGTCTTTAAGTCTATAACCACCTAACAAATCATCTTCATCTGTTTCAATAGTGATGTTAACTCTGATTAATTCTTTTTTCAACTCAGCACACGCCTGTGTCACTGACATTGTTTTACCATTACCTGAAAGACCTGTAATAAATAATGGATAAAACTGACCAGACTTAATAATATTTTTAACATCTGGATAGTTTCCAAAACTTACGAAACTTGAATCTTTCTGTGGTACGATATTACCAGTTAAAGATGAAACAACATAAGCCGCCTCTGTTTTAGTATCAGCAACTGACGTTTCCATTAACTGTTCGTTCTCGGTAAGTTTACCATCAAGTGGTAATTTGTAAGTACCTCTATCAACTTTGTACTTATCTGTTTTCAACCAAGAAGGATTTTTAATCTTCTTTTTTGATACTAGAGCGTTTATCTCACCTCTAGTTAAAGTGTCTTTTTTATAGTGTTTAAATAACACTGACACTTGTTCTTTTTGACTTACATTTAAGTCTATCATAGTGTTTACTCCTTTTTTCATAGTGTTTATATATTAATAATATCAGGATTTGTATAAAAGTCAACCCATAAAATTGGATTGATTTTACTAGTGTTTTTCACTATGCAACCTCCTGAATAAATTGATTTAACAATGTTCTACTAACGATTCGCCCTTTCATTGATTTTTTAAATACTTTAGCGATACCACCAGCTTTCATATTATCTTTAATACCTGATAAATCAGCATTCTCAACATTTAACTTTTTACCATTTAATAAGAAATACTTGTCATAACCCATTGTGTCAACAGAAGCAAATCTTTCCTTATTTAAATTTGATCTAATTTTTTCGGTTTGTTTATCTCTTTCCATCCAATTTTTATAATTTCTAGTGTATCTGTCCACTTCCCAACTTCTAACTTTTCTAGTCACATAAAAACCAATCGTAGATATATTATGTCTTTTTCTAATAATATCTAAAAGTAATCCTGTATAAATGTCACTTGAATAATAATCCATATCATTATTAGGTAATGTATATTGTTTTTTACCAACTTTAATAACTGGTTTACCACTATTCATTGGTGATTCATTTCCGTCATCACCAACTGTACAACTAAAAGACCAATTTGCACCACCATCTGTTAAAGTGATCAATGACATTTTTTCAATTTTATTTTTGTTTTTAAATATTGGTATCATTTTTTCAAACGCAACTAATGCTTGATTTAATGGAGTAGAACCTAGGAAATAATCTCTAGGCATATGAAATATATCACCCATATATGGTTTTACATCTGAATAACTTCTTATAGAATATCTATCATCATAAGCCAATGACATATGCCACAACCACATTAATGACTCATCTAATTCTGTTTTTTTAAGTTTATTGTTAGCAACGCAAACTAAATTAACTTGTTCAAACATTACATCACCAAATTTATAATCAAAAACTTTTTTTCCAGATTTTCTTTCACCTGATATATCTGTGTCTTCACCATACTCACTTGTAAAAAGATAAACTTCATATGGGATATTTACTTTTTGACAAAACCAAACTAAATTCATTAATTGCTCAACTGTTTGTTTTATTTGAGCACTCATTGAACCTGACCAATCTAACAACATCATCATACCGTGATTTTTAGCGTCTGGTAAAACAGTTAATCTTTTGAATATATCATCTGAATATTTGTAAGATGGTAATTTAAGAGGGTCAATAACACCAGTTTTATCTGTTGATGTTCTTTTGTAAGCAGTTGCTGCTTTTTTCATTTCAAATTCTTTGACAAGATAATTTACTGTCTTACTATTATCTTTTTTAAATTTTTTATAAGCGTTCTTTAACCAATTATAATATTCACCATATGACTTATATTTTTTAATTTCACTAAACGCATATGATTTCATATCTTTTAAAAATTGTTTATTTGTAATTATCATATTGTTTAATTTAACATTTGGTAAACTAAAATAAGAGTAGCTTCTTTTTGAATCGTAAAGATTTGATTTTTTATCTTCTAAAGACTCATTTGTAATAGAAACTAAATTACCTGGTTTTACACCAGAACCTCCACCTATTTGAGCTTCATTATTTACACTTTTTTGAGAGTTGCTGTTTTTTTTATCCTCACCATTATCTTCTGATTCTTTATTAGAATCATTTTGTGAATTATCATCTTTACTTTTATCTTTTGAAATTTTTATATTCGTATCATCATCTGTTTTTTCACCATCATTATTTGAAAGATTATAATTTTTAAAAAAAGAGTGTAAATCAAAATCAGGTAATTTTTTCATTTGTTCAATTTGTTTTTTCTGCCAATCTAATAATTCTTTAGCAAGATTGACAACATCATCAAACGATTTTAATGCGTCAACCTTGTCTAACCATTTATTATCAACAGAGGAAAACTTAATTGGTAATCTTTTTGAAGACTTATAAAATAAATTAATTTTATCAATTAACATAAATTCTTTATTAATATCTTTATCTTTAATACCAAAGAAATTTTGTTTATCTAATAAATCAAAACCATTAATATAGTTTTTAACTACACCAGGATATTGTTTTTGTATAAGTTTATCAATTCTACAATCTTCTAATACATTTACGTATGATCTTAACTCATTATTATTCATTATAGATTTCCAACCATTTTCAGGCGTAAATAAAGCGTGAGCACATTCGTGTGCAATTAACATATCATATACATCACCTTTAGGTTGTTTAAATACAGGTAATGTTAAAATTCTATTTTTTGTATCAAATGAGGCGGTTTTAACTTTATTATGTTGTACTGAAATATTCTCGGTTGCGATCAACTTTGCGAGATTTGATTTTGTATCTAAGTTAATTGTTTGTGTATCCATACTAGCTAATCTATCAGGTTGCTTTTAAAAAGTCAACCCCAAAAAAAGCATTGATTTTACTAGTATTTTAAAGGTAAGATGTTCTACTTTTGTTCTAAATTATAAGGTTTTATGACTTTTTTGTATATATTTGACGCTAAATTCTTCATCATTAGGGGTGCAACCATACGACCGATTCGTTCAGCTTGTTTATCAAAGCTACCCTCTAGTTTATAATCATCTGGTAATCCCATAATTCTCTTTAATTCTGGTATAGTAAATTTACGATTTTTACTATAATGAAAGACACCAGATACACTCATTTGTTGTCCTCTTTGTGTAAGTGTTGGACTAGGAAGTTGAGCCGCTGGTCTTATCATATTAAACATAGATTTTTTATAATTAATATCTACAAAGTAATATTCTCTATCAGTATCCCATTCATAATGTTTTACATCTGTTTTCATTAATTGGTTTATTGTAGTTGTACTATTTGATACTACTGGTTTAGCATTCTTTTCTTTAAAACCCATTTCTTTATATTCTGGCCATTTATCTTTTGGTATAATTCTTATTTCGTTTTCACTAGGTTTAACGTGTCTTGTAGGATTAAGTGGTAATATCTCTACCCATTTCTTTTGAAAGCCACCCTGTACATAGTCAAATAATTCTTTTTCTTGTTCTACGTCATTTTGTACATCTTCGATTGCTTCTTTTAATGATACTTGTTGTTTGTATGGTTCTGGATATACTTCATTTTCCATTGTCATAAAATTTAATCCTACCTTATCCATAACATCATTTCTTACAGCAACAAAGAAACATCTTTGTCTTGCTTGTGGTGTTCCATAATCAGCGGCATTCAACACTTTACCGACTGCTTCATATCCCAATTTACCAAACTCATTGACTATTCTATTAAAGTATTCTTTTGCTTCACCCATTGTAATACCAGCAACGTTTTCACCGATTACTACTTTAGGCATTATCTCACCTGTGATTCGTGTAAATTCAAAAAATAAGTCTTCTATATTTTCTACTTTTTTACCATCTGAATATATCTTTTCTTGGTCCCAACCCTTTTCTCTTTTACCAGCGACACTAAACGCTGAACACGGTGGCGAACCGTCTAATATATCTAACTCACCTTTTTGAATACCAGCGGCTTTTAAAAAGTCTTCACCTTTAAGTTGTTTAATATCTTGTGGTAAAACTGGAGTATTTGGATAGTTTGATTTGTATGTTTCAACAGCGGCTTCTACAAACTCATTTACACATAATATCTTTCCACCCGCTAGTCTATAACCCGTAGAAGAACCACCACCTCCAGCGAAAGTAGAGATCACAGTAAAGAGTTCTTTGTTTGAGTTATCTATTACATCTTTTAGATAATATGGTTTGTACATAATATAATATTATCAGGTTTATCTAATAATGTCAACGCTGGCGTTAGTTTCAATTACCACTCTAGCGCCACAATTCAATAGTGGTTTTTCATTACCACCATAAATCACTTTACTCGGTCCTTGTATTTCTACTTCGTGGCAATATGTATTTTTATTACCTTGTTTTATTGTAATTACAGGATCGTCTTTTCCGTGTTTTTTATTACTACGAATCACGTGTTGGTTAACGTGAATATAAGTTTTAGACTTTTTGGATAATCTTGGCATCTTTATCTTTTTTTATTATATTCATCATCTTTTCTGCTTTTTCGTAAGCTCTTTTTAGTTTAAATTTAGATACTTTATCTGTAAAATTTAAACCCATAGTATGATCATATTCGTGTTGAAAGATACGACTTATCATACCGTCTAAATGTCCTTCTTGTAAATTGCCATTTTCATCTTCATATTTAACCACTACTTTACGGGGTCTAGTAATTGATAAAAATATAAATGGAAAGGTTAAACAACCCTCTTTCATTACTGTAGTTTCTTCGCTACTAGATATTATCATAGGATTAAAACACGCCATCTTTAAACCATTTTCTATTTGTAAATGATCACCAAGAACAAACATATTGAAAGGTAATCCTACTTGATTACAAGTTAAACCTATTCCTCCATATTTTTTCATTGCTTCAAACATTGCGTCAGATAGTTCTTTTCTATCTTTAAAGCCTTCTTCTTTTAACATTTCATCTTTAAAAGGTGCAATTGCTGATTGTACTCTTGGATCACTTGGTGGTATTAATTTTAGTTCTTTCATATTATTTTCCTATAAAGTTTAAGTTCATATTTATTCTTAGTTTTGTATCTGATTGTGATACACTTTGATGTTTTATTAATCCATTAAATAATAACATTCTATTTTCTACTGACTCAATTTTAGTACCATCTTCAAATCCAGTATAACCATTGTTTGTGTTTATTGAAAATACTCCTGTTGTGTGCTCAAAGAAATAATCACTATGCATACCGTGTTTAATTTGTTCACCAGTTTTTGTAAACAAATTAGACTTTATCCTTATTAACCTATTTATTTTATCATATCCTATTTTACTTAAAAGAGGTTCACAACATTCTTTAAAACAATCTGATAATATTTTATCAAAATTATAAAAATTGTGTATAAAATAAAAGTTTTTATTGTCTTCTTTATTAGCTACGTGATTCATAAAATACCAAGGAAACATATTGCTCATATGAATTTCCTTTATTTTATCAAATTCATTTTTTGGTAAAAAATTATCTATTACAACATATCCTTTCATATTATTCCTTTGCCATTGATATACCAACTCTAGGTGTAAGTGGTACTACTTCGTGTTTTATTCCTTTGGTGTATATAACTTTCATATTGATACTTTATATTTTATATTATTTTTTGCACTTACCAAATTAATGTTTAATATTATTCTTCTATCATATTTTATAGGTTTACTGCTGGAGTGTTTTATGTTTCCTTCAAATAAAATTGCTGAATTTTCTTCAGGTGTATTTTGATTTATTATATTATTTTGATTGTCATAAAAATATGTATCACCATCACTCTCATTTAAATAATATAATATAACTTTATGTTGTTCATAAAAATCAATATGAGGATTGTGTATAATTTTTTCTGCGTTATTTGTACTCATTCCCCACCTAAGTCTTAATATTTCATAATCATTTAAATGAAACTGGTCTTTCATAATGTTTGCTATCATCATTGTATTTTCATTAAAAAATGAATTTGACTTTTTTTCTTTCATAGTTGTATGATAAAAAGAATATTTTTTAGTTTTATTCGTATCTGTAGTATTATCAAATGCAGAATCAGGTATATAAAACCAAGGAAACATATCTGAACACACGTGTTCTTTAATATCATTAAATAATTTTGTATCTAAAATATTATTAATTTTTTTAAACATTTGTTAATTTTGTAAAATTATGTTCCTTTTCAAATTTAATTATGTTGGTAAATTTATCAAAAAGTATATCGCCTTTGTGTGATATGATAAAAATGTTTTCTTTTTCCATCTTTTTAACTATCTTAAAAAAGTCATCTGTTCCTTGACCATCTAAACTACTATCAAAGATTTCATCAAGGACCATTAGATTTGTATTAGCGCTGTTTTTCATTTTAGCAATAGCACGCCAAGTAAATACTAACGCCAAATCTATTCTCATTTTTTCGCCTTCACTAAAACTATTATAATCAAATACATCTCTATATCTACTTTTAACAGTTTCATTAAATTCTTCATCTAAATGAAAGTTAACAAAGAAGTCCATAGATTGTAGATATTGATTTATCAAAGTGTTCATAATTGGTAGATACTTTTTAATTATCTTTGCCTTAGCGCCTTTGTCAGATAGTATTTCTCTAATAACATCTATATATTTCTTTTCTTCTACTATATTACTTAATTCTACTTTAGTTTCTTCTAATTGTTTTTTAAGTTCTAATAAATGGCCTTCAACGTCTTTACTGTCTTCTTCTTTACCTTCTAACAATAATATTTCGTTATGTAAACTATCACTAAATTTTTTAAGTTCATCAATAGAAGTATTTAGTTTTGACATTTCAATATTAATATCATACATCTTATTTGATATTTTGTTGAAGTCAGTAATCTTATTTTCTACTTTTGATATTTCATTTACTAAATCTTTCATACCATCATTTAAAGTTGTAAGTTTACTCTTTTCAAAAGCAATCTTTTCATCTCTAAATTCTGCTTGTATCTTTTGTGTACAAGTAGGACAGTTATCATTTTCTTCAAAAAATTTTAAGTTCTTTTCGTGTGTATGTAAATTTTGTTCTATCTTTGTTTCTAATTTTTCTAGTTGTTTTCTTTTACTTTCAAATTTATCTTTTTCTTTTATATCTTCTTCTAGTTGCTTATATTCGGTATCTAACTTTTGTATCTTTCTTAAATATTGTTCTTTAGCGTCATTGTTTTGTTGTAATTTATTTTTCTTAATATCAATATCACCAATACTTCTATTTTTTAATTCTTCAAAGTGTCTTGTTTCTAATTCATATTTTGATTCAATTAAATCACATTGGTGTCTTGCATCAACTATCTTTTTACTAAGTTCTGTTTGTTGATTTCTTGTAAGTGAATCCATATGAGATAAGACTCGTATATCTAATATTTCTTCTACAACCTCTCGTCTATGCCTTGGTCTCATCTGCATAAATGGTTGATAAGAGGAAGAACCTAAAACAGCGATCTGTTTAAATGCTCTATAATTTAGTCTTAATATTTGATCTTCTAATATGTTTTGATAATCTACGCTTGATGCATCTTGGTTTTGTAAAACACCATCACAATAGATTTCAAAGGTAGTTGGTTTGATGCCTCTAATAACTTTATACATCTTTGTTCCAATTTGAAATTCTATCTCAACAAGTGTGTCACCGTCATTAATTGTATTAACTATCTGTTCTTTTTTAATGTTTCTAAATGGTCTATTGAACAACGCAAAACATAAAGCGTCTAACATAGATGATTTACCAGAACCATTGGCACCAATCATTAAAGTTAATTGCGACTTTCTCAAATCAATCTCAATAGGAGTATTGCCAGTGGAAAGAAAGTTTTTCCATTTTATCTTCTTAAATAAAATCATTTTTCAATAGCGTCTGTAAATAATTCTTTTACAGTTTTTTTTAATTTAAACTTATCTAAATTTGTGTCTATTTGATCTACATAATTACCTAAAAATGTAAGTGTGTCTTCGCCCTGTTCTAATATATTTTCTTTTACTGATGCTGTAATATCACTACTTAAATCTTCTATAATATTAACTTCATATGTGTTTATTGTATTATGCAATCTATCTATTAATTTATTAAACATTTCTTCGTTTGTTTTATTAGTCACAAATATTTTCACAAAGGTATTTTCAAAAGATGACAAGTCTTTATTTGTATAATCATTTTCTTTATCGTTATAAATTAGTTTTTTGTGTATTACAATCGGATTAGGTACTCTTGTTAGTTCTCTTGTATCTGTATCAAATATATGAAAACCTTTAGGACATTTATAGTCTGACCAAGTAATTTCATATTGAGTTCCACAATAATATATTTGACCATCATCTGATTTTTTATGAAAATGACCAGAAAAAACTTTTTCAAATCTCTTAAATAATGATTTATCTAAACCTTGTGTATTCATAACACCATTATGCATTTCAAAACCTTTTATCTCTAAATGACCCATTGCAATTTGGGCTTGACTATTTTCTATTTCTTTAATAGAGTGATCATAATTTTCATCACATATCCAAGGTATTAATAATATATCTAATCCATCAAAGTTTACAGTTTTTGCTTTATCGTAAATCCAAGGTTCGTGTTGACCATCATAAGTTGTACATAATTCTGCAATTGCGTTTACTTCGTTTGTGTTCTTATAATAAGTGTCGTGGTTTCCTAAAATGATATGAGTATCAATACCTTCTTCCCATAATCTTTTCATAAACTTTTGTCTAAAGGTGTGAGCTGTTTTAAAGTTAATAAATTTTCTTCTGTCAACAACATCACCTAAATGTACAAGTGTTTTTATATTGTGTTCTTTAAGATATGGAAAAAATATCTCATTATAAAAACGCATAAAATAATCCAAAAAAGCTGGACTATCGTTCCTCGCCCCAAAATGTGTATCATTAAGTAAAGCAATTTTCATAACTAGTTAAATAAATTTGATTTTTTTATAACTTTCTTTTTGTTTTTATTCTTTTTCTTAGATTCTTCTTTTATTATTTTGTCACTAAATTTTGTGTTTTTTTGTAAAAATTCTGTAAATTGATTTTTATAATCATTATCATCACCTGGTAATAATGTCATATCATCATAATTTGCGTGTGCAATCATTTTTTGTTTTACTTCTACTTGTTTTTTTTCTTTTTGTATTCTTCTAACAAAAGCAAAATAAATGATTTGTGTAAAATAAGCAAAAGGATTATTTGATTTAGCAGGATTAAAATTGTCCAAATATTGTAAACAGTTTTCTATACCATCACTAATCATATCATCTCTAAATGTATAATTAATAAAGTTTGGTCTATATGATAAGTGATTAGCAATCTTTAAAAAACAACTACCTAAAAAATTATTTACAGGAGGTTTTTCTTTATTTTCTTTTTTTGCTTTATTACAGAGTTTTTTATATTCTTTCATAGCTTCTAAAAACTCTTTATTGTTTATATAGTGTTCCTTTGTTTGTCTTTTAGGCATATTTTTTTATTTCCTCATTTTTAACATCTGTAAAACTAGAATTAAAAGAAATTATAGTTTTTCTTTTTGTTGTTTTGTTTTCTGCTGATCTATGTAATAAAAACCCAGGAAAAGTTAATACATCACCCTCATTAACTTTTATGTTTGAAATTATTTTTTTTGATATTGGGTCTAAAATTTGAGTTTCAGTATTATTAGGTAATTCTAAATAAACCACATTGGTATAATTAGTTGAAATGTGTGTGTGCCAAGGGTGTTCATCATTTGTATAATATTGTTGAAACCATATATTGTGGACAACCCCATTTTTACATAAATGAAAATTCGCTAGTTCTTCCATATATTCTTTAACAACATCATCATAAAAATATCTAGCATATTTTCTTTCAGTATCTTTTGCTAATTCCCAATCGGTATGACTAATTTTTGCATAACTTGTTTTAGGTATCTCATTAATAAGTTGTAATAGATTTTTAATTTGTTCTTCATTACAAAGTTTTTTTTGAAATAAAGGTGCATTAAATTTGTAAATATTAATCATAAATTATAATACTATAAAATGTCAAAAAAGTCAATGTTTATATTATAAATTTCTCTATTGTTTTAGTTGTGTAAAAGCATTTATTTTTTTAATAAATCAGTATTGACTTTTGACAAAAAATGTATATAATGAAGCGTGTAGAGCGTTGATAAGGGATACTATAAGTTAGTGTAGAGTCTTTTTTACAAAATCATTATAATACTCATCATCTTCATCATCAAAAATCTCATTTATTTTTTTATTGTCCGAATCTGTTAATCTTACTCTTTCGTAGAATTCATCTTTTTTAGGTTCTTCTAATTTTAAATAATTCACAGCCATTTTGTCATAACTTGATGCCATACTAGGGTTGGCATTTGTAATAGACATAATTTTATCTTTTGGAATAGTCACAATTACATCATTTGTATATGAGGCCCATCTAACAAGAGCTATATAATCTTTTATTCCATTAGTTGTAAGTTGAGGAATATATTTTATTTGAAATGGTTTTACAATACGTAAAAGTGGTGATTTTTCACCTAGTTGTTCATTAGCAAAACAACAAACTATATCATCACCATTAATTAATTTAACTATTTTAATAGCGTCTTTAGGTGGTAGATTTTTTTGATGCATTTATTAACTCCACGTTATGTATTTCATAATTAAAGTCTTCTTCATTATATATATTTATTCTTTCTTTAAAGTGTTGAAGTGTATAATTTGCTTTATCATTGTAAGATATATCATCAGCAATATCATATAAAGTTGCCGCAGATTTATTATCTTTTAAACGAAGACCTCTACCAATAGATTGTAAATTTCTAATACGAGATTTGCTAGGGGAAGCGAAAATAATGTTGTGAAGATTCCTAATATTAATCCCAGTGGAAAAAGTACCATAAGAAGCAATAATAATAGCGTTATCGGACTTTTCAGTAATCGCTCTAATATCTTCTCTAACATCAGCTTCTACTCCTCCGTGTACATAAAACACTTTTCTATCTTGTGCTTTTTCTTCTATTAAACCTTTAAGTATTTCACCGTGTTTTTCTACATACTGAAATAAACATAAAGAGTTTCCTTGTAATGATAAACAAAGATTTCTAATATATTTATTTCTCTTTGTATTAGAAACCAAATAATCCATTTCTTCTTGGTATGATTTATCTTTTAAAAAATGACGAGCCGTCTGATCGTGTTGTAATACTAAACACATAATCTTTAAATCTGCTAGTTGTTTCTTTTCTTGTAATTCACTTGTTGATACTACTTTATTTACTGTACCAAACAAACCCTCTAACACCAACTTGTGTGTTTTAGTTCCATCTAAAGTTCCTGTAAGACCAACTCTATATTTACATTTTTCCAATTTAGTCATTAATTTAGTTAATGAAACCGCTTTAAATAAGTGCGCTTCATCACCAACAATCATACCAAATTGTTCAAACCATTTTTTTGGTAAATTATAAACAGATTGCCAAGTAGATATTATTACTCTTTTGTTTGTTTCTTTTTCGTGTCCTGAATATATCCTATGTACATTTCTTTCACTATTATAACCATAGTCTTTAAAGTCTTTAAACAATTGTTCTACAAGCGATGTAGTAGGCACAATAATAAGAATTTTATCTTGTTTTGTATCTTTTAGTCTTAATAAATTATAGATTAACATAAGATAGATTATAAGAGATTTACCAGATGCTGTAGGCGATACAAGTAAACATCTATTCTTTTGTACTGAATACTTAAACGCTTCTTTTTGATAATCTCTAACTTCGTGTGGTAATTTAAGAGCCTTTATTAGTTCATCTACTTTTTTATCATCTACTTTTGTTTCTTGTATTTTAGTTCCATCAACGACTTGTACATCATTGTTTTTACACCAATCTAAAATATAAGGATATAAACCAGCATATATCTTACCACTGGCGTAATTAAACAATCTTATTTTTCCGTCCCAAACTCTATTACGATATTGAGGCATAAATTTATAACCAGGTACTTCAAAAGTAAAAAACTCACCAAGTTCTCTACGAATATCAGCATCAGCTTCTATTTTGAGATAGACTTCGTTTACTTTATCTATAATGAGATAACGGGTTGTGGTCATTGAAATTAAATAGCGCCACTAGTAAACTTTCGCCAGTCAATTGCATTTTTTATTGTGAAACCACGATTTGAAATTTGTCTAATTGTTCTGTCTAAAAAATCTACTGTTGCTTGTAGGTAATCTACTTTTTGTTTTAATTTTTGTAAATCTATATCTGAATCTAAATATTTGTCAATATCTGTTTTAAGTAATTTAAGATGAAATGGCTTTTGAGCATATACAGATGGATCTGCTTTACCAGTATAGTATTCCCACTTTTCTCTTTTTAATATATTATATTCTGTTTCAGTACGACTTAACATTAACTTATATGTTGTTAAGTGTTTTAAATATTTGTTATGTAAAGCTGGTGTCTTTAATGATTCTAAATCAAGTTCAGTATCATTTATTTTAAGGTCTTTATCAGCTAAGTCTTGTAATTGTTCTAATGTCATATTCACTCCGTATTATATAGTATATCACAAAAACCTTTAAAAGTAAAGTCTATGATGTAGTTATACTTGTTGTTGAGGACCCTACTGTCGCAAAATCATAAATTTGATAATTAAATGATACAGTCGCTGTCAAATAATCAACATCGGCTGCTTGTTGGTTGTATTCTAGTCCTGATAATGTCACAGGATAAACATCTCTAAATCTTACCTCTAATTGTGGATTATTTTTACTTGTTAAAATTGTAAGTGTAGCGTCTGATAAAGTTCCACCTGCAGCAGCAGCTTTGTATTTAACTTTTCCTATTTCAGTTGATATACTTCCAGCTGATCCTGGAAATCTATCATCACCAGAATTTGATAAATTTCTAAATTCTGAATAGTCACGTGGAAAACCTAGACCAACTAACCAACCGTGTATCTCTTGGAAATTCTCTAAATTTTCATCAACCATAAAAGTCATACTTAATGGTTCATATGTTAACTTATCACCAGGAAGTGGAATATCTTTAAATGGTGTTTGTTGTACAGGTGAACCACCTAGTGTAATACCTGGTATATTTACAGATGTACAAAAATATTCTACTTTAGGTAATTTTAAAATACTAAACTTAAATTGCGTTGGTGACGCATAATCTAATTTGGTAGGTTGTCTATTATATGATTTTGTTGTTGTCATACTACTATTTATCTAATTGTTTATCCACCTCTTCCCATTCTTGTTCTTGTTGTAATTTATCACAATCTTTAGGACTAAAAATACAGGCAATAGCTAAACTCATAGAACCATCA
>Ga0208019_1000554_pt1 | contig 20139 bp, 22 predicted proteins | sample CB_VirMetaG_5_FD_184540 | JGI IMG/M metagenome (GOLD analysis project Ga0208019, IMG submission 184540) | Freshwater to marine saline gradient viral communities from Chesapeake Bay - CB_1508_1D Viral MetaG (SPAdes) (version 4) | ecosystem: Environmental > Aquatic > Marine > Coastal | place: USA...
GATGAGTTACCGATAAAGCCGCCATTGCCGTATTTCTCGAATCTCTTTCTAACTTGCTCATTGCGCTTCATGATGGTATCAGTCCACTTGCCGCCACGCTCGGCCATGCGTGCTCTTAAGGTAGGCTCATCTTCTTGAATAGCTACGATGATGAAGTTAAACTCATCTGAGTGTCTACGGATAACGGTTGATATCTTGAAAGTAGGATCATAGAGTTTAGGTTTAGTAGACGGTACGCGAAGTAGATCTAGATGAGTCTTCTTTCGATTTCCATCGTAGGAGACGTAGTCGAACTTATCGATCAACTGATTAGCTACCCATGATTTGCCAGAAGCAGGTGCACCAACGAGCAAGTAGACAGTTGGCTTACTCATCCACTTAATCCTTATTTAAGAATGAATTTTGCTTGACCAGCATCATATATTTTATACAAACCTTTTTCTTCTGCATGCTCTCTTTCAGTCATCATTCTTTCGTCCATATTTGCTTTACAAAAACTTCTATCATACGTGAAACTTCCATCTGTCCATTTCCAACCCAAAGTAGTACTTTCATGAATAAAACCTACTTTCTTTAAGCCATTACCGTCTGCGTATCTTAAGTCAACAAAAGAGATAATTGGTAATGACTCAACATTTTTAATATATTTTAATAACTTTGAAAGACCACCTACAACAGTATGTCCTACTTTAGTGCAAAGTCTAGATAGTTCTATCGTAGAGTTTATTTTGCGATATGACATCAACAGAATCAACTCATCATTAAAAAATAAGCCAATGTGTTTAGCACCGTTATAGGCACCCATCATATGGTTATTGTGTAGAAAGTTGTGAGCTACCGATTGCTTAACTTCTGATATTTTTGTTTTTCTTCCGTTAATTGTTTTATTTAAGCCCAACTTTGATTTTAATAATCCAACTAATATCTGAAAACTTTCTCCATATATCTCGTCTTGTCGTATCTGTAAAAGATTAAGGTTGCATGCTTGATAAGCTTGAACTTTATCCATATGATATCTATTATCTTTACGTTTCTCTGAATGATAATAAAGCCCATCAATATCAAGATAGATTGTTTTATCATTATGATGAACTGCAAGATCAGGTCTGTAAGAAAAGCCAGAATTCTTAAGCTCTTTCACTTCTCTATTGAATTTTTCAACAATAAAGCCATAATCTGTAAGTCGCTTTAGCACATCACTTTCTAATGAAGAGGCAGTTTTATCTTCACTATACAACCAGTGAATGAAAGCGGATTCCCCTCTTTTTTTAATAATATTTCTAGCAGAAGTAGGCAAAACTCCATACTTCTTACACTCATCGACCAATAATTTTCCATTACTTAGTCTATAGATACCTTTTGCTCTTCTCGACTCTTTAACCTTTTGACCAATATAGGACGCATTGTTCTTGTCCTTCATCCAATTAGAAACACCAAATCTTTCAAATGTAGTAGATTCCATTTTTTCTTGAACTAATGTATTTTGAGCAGGTGCTATACAACCAAATTTTGATAAATTAGTTTCAGCTATCTTTTGCTTTACTTCTTCATTAGAAGCTGGACTGATAGCTCCATAGCGTTTTAAGTTAGTTTGTTTTCTGCGTTGCTTTACTTCATCAGTTTGAGCTGCTTTAGTAGCTTTTGCAATAATCTCTGATCGATTTGGATCAGATATCATTGCTTGTCTGACTTTCTCTCTCACATTGTCTCTATACATAGGATTATCAATGGATAATAATTGAGATCGGAGACAGCCGCAACTTTTAGATTTGCCTTTTATTACGGTAGTAAAGTTTTTAATTAGCTTGGTTTTTCCGCATTTACATAAACATAGGCGACCAACTAGTTTTCCTGACTCATCTTTAACTTCTTCTATTACAGTAAAATTATAGAATATGTCGCCAATCTTAACTTTTGCCATAATGCCTCCACATATTTTATTATACATAGAGGTTATTATTGCGAAGTTAAAATAAGTTTTTACAAAATAAAAAAGAGGGCTATTAAACCCTCTTTTTAAAGAAATTAAGTAAATAAATTAAATTATTTACCCATGTTCTTGAAGACACCATTGAATCTGGGGCAATAAACAAAGAGCGCACCGTATAGTACAATAGCAAATTCGAGAGCAGTTGTAACTACGGCGAAATTTAGCTTCGACAATGGTGCCAATTGTTTGAATCGCATAGTCTCAGCACCCATGTCGAGCATGAATCCTTCGCCAAGTCCAGGCTTCTTCTCACCAGCATCACGAGGAGAGGTTAGACCAACTCGGAAGTTGCCAACGAACTCTTCTGATCCAGCAGCACCACCAGCCTTAGTTCGGTATACTCGGAAATACTTAACTCCAGCTGGAGCAGCTGGGAAAGTAAGAAGAGCAGAACCGTCAGCAGAGATAGCAACAGGAGCAACGATAGAAGTTGGTGAAGACTCACCGAAGTCGTTAACCTGAGTAACCTTGTACCAGTAAGAACCAGCTTCTAGCTTACCAGTGGAAGCTCCACCATCAGCAACTGAGAATGCTCCTGGAGCAGCTGGTGCATTGAGGTTAACTCCCTTAGCACGAGCTCGTGAGCGTGGTCTCAAGAAGAGGTTTGGCTTAAGATCCATAGCACCAGAAGTGGTTTGAACCTTAGAAACATCATAGCCAACAGTCTGGTTAGCAAGACCAGGTGCAGACCTGAACTGAGGATAGAACTGACGAACGAATGAGCTTACTACCTGAGGCTCAAGGTGAAGCTGATCAGGTGAACCGAAGTTCTCGAGTAGGATAACTGCGAGTTCTTCTACGTCGTCTTGAGTAAGAACGTTGCCTTCTAGATCACGAGCAATGGACTCGAATGATCCGTAGCCTTCGAAGTCGCCTGACTTCTGTTGAGCATCGTCATCACCACGGAGTAGCTGCTGTAGCAAGCCGTTCATGGAGATAGAGTCAGCAGGAAGGTCAGAGTTAGAACCAGTGAATAGACCAGCTGCACTAGCAAAGTGGCCATGTCCCCAGTACATCTCTCGCTCTACGTGCTTGAGAAGGTGCATAGTTCCTTCTTTAGCTTGCTGAGCTACGATGTCACCAACTGAGGTTCGAACTAGAGTCATCTGGTGAGACACCTTACGACGTGTACCAAAGAACACGATCCTTTGGCCATCACGGATGTAAGTGCTGTCTTCTTCCTGAGGAGCTCCACCTTCTCCGATGTATGGAGAAGCGTCAGAACCATAGCTGGTTAGACGGTTGTATTGCTCGAATAGGTTGTAAGCTTTGTCAACTGAGACAGCTGGCCAAAACTTGAGGTTCTTCATGTCGAAGGTTACTGACTTGAGTGTCGCTTCGAGTGACTCAGTCTGTAGCACTCCACCATGAGTTAGGTCGGTTGGACGACCAGAATAACCATATCCAGCAGTGATTGCCTTCTGAAGTGCTTGTACTTCTTCAGCACTGACCAAGCCCTGCTCGATGCCTTCTTGAATCTGATTAACTACTTCGTTAAACATTTGTTAAATTCTCCTTACCTAAGACCATACTTAGATGAAATTGAAACTAATTCGGCAGGACCAGCCAATTCCGCCCTGACAATGTCAGCACTATCAACGAAAGAACCTGACTTCTTTAGCTCAAGAAGCTTGTTAGCAACTTCAGCCTTAGAAAGAGGTTGAACTTCTTCATCTGCAGACTTCTTAAGAGGAGTCACATTCTTATAGGATGTGCTCTTAGCAGGTGCAGGTGTATCAGCCAACTCTTTAACGAGATCAAACAAACTGTTGATCTTTGTCTCGATTGGGCTAATTCGCTCATCAACATAAGACTTCATAAGAGTTTCGAGTTGTTCGCTAGAAGACTTCTTCATTGGCTCATCACCACAATCTGCCTTCTTGGCTTCGTCCTCGTCTTCTTCCTCTTCTTCGTCTTCTTCGTCTTCTTCCTCTTCTTCGTCTTCATCCTTTGCCATTGTGCCTTCAGGCATAGCATCGGCTTTCTTAGCTTCTTCCTCGTCTTCGTCTTCTTCTTTGTCTTCTTCTTTTCCTAGGGAACCGTTCTTCTTAGCTCCGTGAAGCTTCGAATCATCTTCTCCAATAGAAATCTCAGAAGCAGAGAAGCGACTTGACTTTTTTAGCTCATCAAGCTCAGCGAGCGCCTCGTCGATGATTGCTACTAAACTTTTAGTCAATTGATCGCTCATTTCCGTCTCCTTAAGATTTAACTATTAAGATCCCATTCCTAGGAGGTGCTCATGACCGCGAACGCGAGCTAGTTCAGCAGTTGAATCTCCTGCTTCTACTACTACATCGTTAGCATAGCCAGCTAGTTCATGCATAAGCTCAAGAGCTTCTTTTTGATCCATGATAGCAGCTAGAGTATTTTCACCAGCAGCACCCTTGATCTTAAGTGATCCTGGAGCAGCAATACCAATACCGAGGAAAGGAGAAGCAGCATCGCTTACACCGCCCATAGGTGATTGAACACTCTTGTCTACATAAGATACTGTTAGAACGTCACCACCAGTCTTAGTGACTAATACTGAATCACCAGACTGAACTGCAGCTACACCGCGCTGCTTTAGGTTTCGCTCAACTTTTTCTAGAATAAAGCGCTTATTCGCCATTTCTGACTCCTTAAGTTGTGATGTCACATCAAAACACAATAATAAGAATATCAGGTTGGTCTAGTTAAACATCTGATAAGGCGGGATATTAGTATTGTATCATGCGATAGGGTTAATTCTTCAGCATGAGTTTAGCTAACTGATCAAAACCAAAGGACTTGCCGCATCTACGACATTTTGTTTGGTTTTTTCCGTGAACTTGCTCATCTCCGCAAGAGTAACAAGTAATGTACTTGAATCCTCGTCCAAGTGGCAAAGATTCAGTTTGAATAACTGAGCCACCAGTTCTATCAGTGGGCGCTGAAGCTCCACCATAACCAGCCACTAAAGCTTTAGTAAGCTCATCTATCTGATTGATCTTATCTACGATTCGATCTTTCAGCACTGACTGCACTAATTTGTTGACATCTAGATCTGCATCTACTTCTATACCTTGTGACTTAGCGAGATCTACTATCTGCTCAATCTTCTGTCGAACTGACTCTGCTGTAGCTTGTCTAGTAATCTGGCGAAAAGATGGGGCATCAGTCTGAACAAGATGCATAGCTTTCTTAATCAGTAGCATGTCAGCTTCATGATTAGTAGCACTCTTATCTAGATTTAATGGCTCTACTAGCGTATTCTGGTTAGCTGGCGTGAATGTTAGTGCTACCTTAGTGATCTTAGTGCGAGCGAGTAAGCGAGGATCAGTGACCCCTCTCATAATAACGCCACCTTCTACTGAAGCTTTCATCTTAAGTGGACAATCTTCTTTATGTATGTTCCTTAAAATTGCTGCAGCTGCTCGAGCATTCGGGTGATCTTCATCATCAAACAAATAACCACTAGCATAAATATATGGAGCTTTAACTTTATTCCAATAATATCTATGCCTTTCGTTCTCACAATCTTCTTCTTTTAAAATCTTTTTTGCTTCTGTAATTCGACCCAGAGTGTTATAAATTCCGGCACCATGATTATCGTTCCATAATCCTAAACCATTCTCTAAATGAGAAATATCAGCACCTTCTACACTTAGCAATTCACCTTGTGTATCACGAATTTCACTTCCTGCTAAGCAATCAAAATATAGCGGCTTTTTATTTGACATTATAAATACCTAAATTTATAGCCTTTACTACTCTTATATCGACCATTTAAACAATCTCTAACTTGCTCTCGACTTAATCCAAGACTTATAGCACATTGAGTCTTATTTATCCATATACCTATAATATTACCAGACAAAGAAACTTCAAAAGGCTTTGATCCATTAGATTCACAATTTTTAATAATTGAACTTACTGAATGAAAACGTCCATGCATTGGATTTCTATCTCCAGCTGCAGATTTTCTTTTTCGTTTTGTTTCAGATATCTTCTTTTTAGTTTCTTCTGAAAGACTTTTTCCTAACCAAAATTTTTTATTGTTTTTTGATACAGATTTTGAAATTTTCTCTTTAGTTTCAGCATTTAATATATGAGAGCAGCCACCAATTTGGCAATTATATCCATTCTTTACACTCTTATATAAAGCTATAAGGTTTTTCTCAACTCTATTCAACTCATCGATACTAGCCAAACTATGCACGAGAACTTTTATTTCAAAACAATTTATCCCATATTTATTAATAGCATGATGTATAGGTGTTTTGGGATTTTTAGAGCTTTTGATATGCTGTTTCCAGCGAACTTCAACTGTTTTTGAAGTTTGCCCAATATATACTTTTTTATTTATCTTATTTCTAATTAAATATACAATCATATTGTTATTTTACTAAATTAAAAACCCTACCAACAGCAAGTGTCAGTAGGGTTAAAGATGTTCTGGAGGGAACATATGCTAACAATATAGTAGCATATGAGGGAGGTTAATCTTCAAACTCTTTATACATATCTCCACTAGCATGCAGTTCAGCTAACTCCTCAAATACTTCATCCTTACGCAATTTCTCTAGTGCTGCTGATTCAGTCTGTTTCACTGTCTCAACAGATACGCTAGTTAAATGTGCTATCTCGATGTCCGATAGCTGAGAATCAGACTCAGATTGAAGAAAGTTAAAGAAGCAGTAGTTGTTAACTTGGCTCGATATAGCCCATGGACAACCGGGCAGTTTAGCTTCTTCCTCTTCAGTCAACTCTCTATTAGCAAACCTTAAAGCCTTCAATCTCTGTACCGCTAGAGGGCAGAAGGTTTTAGGGCATTGCTTAAGTTTTCTGGGACATCGAGAGTCCATTTTCGATTGCGGTTTTTGCAAAATGCTCTTCCTCCCATAACGGCTGAGTATTTGAATAATGATAGAGAGACATGTCGTTAAAATCAGTAGACAGCGGAACGATATGATCGATATGCCAACCATTTACACCATAGTTTTCCCAAGTCATTCCTGGTTGGAACTTAGACTCAAGATACTTTCTATAATCATTGATTGAGCAGCCTAAAAATTTTACGATTGATGAGCTTTTTGATCCAAAAGATTTTTTTAAGCGGCTTTTAATATTTTCTCTTATTTTTGTAGGTAAATGCTCTTTTTTTCTTTTTAATTGGTACTGTATCTTCTTTTCTTTTCTATTGTTTTGAGAGCACGATGCGCAGAAATGATATCGTGATCCTTTAAGAGAAACAGAGCCACATTGACAAAAATTTTTAGCTAAGCGATTTTCTCGATACTTTAAATAATATCTTTCCTTACTTTTTATACGTCTATTTTCTTTTCTTGCGGGATCAGAAGCGATCCTGGCATTGCAAGCTCTCTTATCTCTTTTTCTTTTTAGGAGATAACATATATCACACAATTTTAATCTTTTATGCGATATATGCGATCCACAACTACACAACTCTGACTTAATATAAGAATTTATATTAGAGTCCATCTTAGACATTTTCAGTAGCTTCCTGGACAGGAGTTTCAGGGAGCTTCTTAACTTGCAGAACAGTTACCTGATGAGTGGTTCCATTAAACTGAGCTGAGAATGAGTCTCCAACCTTCTTGCCTAGAAGTGGTTGCTTAAGCTCTTCGATAAGAAGCTTAGAGTAGTCAAACTTAGATCGACTAATTGACTGGCCATTCTCAGCTACTGTAGTAATAGTAACCACTGAGTCTTCAGCTACTTCTTCTGATGGTAGCAAGTTTCGTTCAGTGTCATCCTTAGATGAGTATTCCTCAAAGTCTTTGATCTGGAGTGCTTCTGAGTCAGCTAATAGATCTGCTTCAGGGAAGGTGTTAGAAATGAAGTTCTGAACAGCGAGAAGACGATATTGTACTGATCTCTGCTTATCCGTTAGCTTAGATACATCTTCATTAATTGACCCAATGGCTTTACCAACTTGTTGAACCATAAGCTGACAAATTCTGATAGAAGCTTCTAAGTTAGCTAGCCTCTTATCTGCATCATTAGTCTTATCTCTACGTCTTACTTTCTCTTTAGTAGCCATATGTTTCTCCTTATTGTTTCAGCTTGAAACGTTCACAGACTAGTTTTACTAACTGAATCTCTTCTCTAGTTAAAGTATGAGCCTCTTCTCCAAATAGAGAAGACAGCTTATTATTCAGAAACTCTTTGATATCGAGTTCTAGTTCATCAAAGATCGGTCCTCGTTGCTTGATGATTCGCTTAGTGAGTATAGAGTTGATGGCATTGGCACGATTAAGTTTCTTCTGCTGCTCGGTTTCTGTTGCGGTGGAGGCTTGATAAGAAACTTCTTCGTCGCTAGGAACACTAGAGTGTGCTTGATCAACAGCATCTTCTGGCGCGCTGTTAAGGACTGCTTGTTTGACAGCACCATCATCTGCAGTCTTGCTCTTTGACATGCTATCGAAATCCTGTAGTGTAACTTTTTTAAAGTTGAATCTTTCTGCAAGCTTCTCATACTCTCTATAGGCAGCCACGAACTGAACTCTAGTTAATGGCTCGTTGTTTGCTACACATCGTTGCCAGTGAGCTTCTTTATCTTTATCATAGAATAGGAAGTACTGAGCATTATTTTTATACTCAAACTCTAGTAGAGGCTCTAAATCATCTTCAGTTAACAGACTTTTTCTACTAAATACATTGGGCCAAACGAACTCGCCATAGATAGTGCGGTCGAAAACTACGTCTTCTCCGTCATACTGCATATATAAATCAATTAGCTCATCTATATAAGATGGACCAACATAACCTGGTTTAAAGTATTTCTTATCTGGGGCAGACATATGAACTACCTTGTAGCCTTGCTCCTCATACATTTCGGCTACTGTCGATTTCCCCGAACGATCGACGCCCTCAATTAAAATGAAGCTCATATGCATCTTTCTCCAGCAATTTATTATTTTTAGAGTTATTTTCGTCTGCCCACATAGGCTGTAAATTATCTAGCGACCAACAATGCTTAAATGATTCTGAATTTGGATCATCTAAGTTTTTGTAAAAATATTCGCCATCTTTTTTATAATTTATGGGAACAATATGATCGACCTCCCAACATCTTGTTTTGTTTAGCTTTCTTCCATAATTATCCCAAGACATTCCTGCCTGGAACTTAGATTCTAAATGTTTTTTGAGATCTTCTATAGACCAATCAACATGACGCAATTGTCCAGTTTTATTTTTTAAGCAATTGTAAATGTTAGATCTAATATTTTTAGCCAAACGTCTGCGAACTAAAATGTCTTTCTTTATGAGAGAATATTCGGAAAGGGACATATTCATCTTAGCAGCACCATGAAGATTTGATAAATACTCTTTAGAGTATTTTTGCTTTTTGGTTATGCTCCCTCTTTTTCCTGCTAATGATCTAGATTGTACTGTATGACTTAAAAAATTCTTGTTTCCTTTTAAAGCTTTGCTAATTTTACTTTTCTGCTCGTTAGAAATAACCTTACCTTTAGCAGAACAAGATGCGCACGATGTAGTTCGGTTTTTGGGCATATAAGAGCGTTTAGCACCACATCGATCACAATAGTGCATGTACCATCTTTGTGGCTTTTTTTTACCAGTTTTCTTACATATATATTGTTTTACAATAAAATTATTAATATCAAATGGCATTATTCCTCCAGAATAATAGATATATGATCTTTATACAAATTTTGATGATAGATATAGTAGAGCTATTACTCTTCGCCGAATTCGTTTACAGGATTGGCAACAGGTTCTCCAGATATGTTACCCGGTTTTGTTGCTAGACCTGATTCTTTAGCGAGATCTTTTAAGGACTTATGATTAGCGACTGCATGTGCTTTTGCTGATTCAGCTGACTCCATTTGACTGTCGTGAACTTCTTGATTACGCTGTTCTTCAGCTTGCTGCAGCTGAACTTGCTGCTCAGCTTGAGCTTGCTGTGCCTTCATCTGCTCAGCTTCCATCTTATCTTGCTTCTTAGTGCGATTAAGAGTCATAACCATCTGATTCCATTGTAGAAAAGCAGGGTCAGCAGGGATGTACTGAAGTTCTGGGCGTTTTGAGGCACCTTTATCTCCTAAGAAGAATTCTCTAATTTCGCCGCGAGTCATATTCTTCTCAACAATTGCCCAAAAAGTCTGATTAAGTGGCAAATCAAATATCGGGTGCTCTACCTTCTCCTTATTAGACTTGGTGAGCAAGTCATTCATCGAGGAGTAGATAGTCATCTCCGCTTGAAGCAGAGCAGCATTAGTCTGAGGAGTCTCGTCAGTGTATCCCACGAACTTAAACTCGTACTTCTCCGCTAGAGACTTGTCAACACAAGGCAAAATATCAGAGTTTATGAAGTCTTCGTATAAGAAGAGTAAGGGATAGAGTCCTCGCTCTCTGGAAAAATTGATCTTAAACTCATTGCTGGCAGCATTGGAAGACGGTCGATTTGTTCCGCTAATAAGATAGTCGAGTCCCAACTCCATGGGATCAATTTGGAACTGCGAGCAAATGGCTCGCATGATGTGGTTATTATAGTTAAGGTACTCCATCTCACGTGCACTTCCTGACAATGGGATCCACTGGACATCATCTAGCCCCGCTACGATAGGAGTTCTCCAAGCATTCTGTGTGCCGGAAATAGTGTTGTAAAATTGTCTGCGGAATGCAGTTAAGTTAGCTTGAGTAACTGTACCCTTAAGGTGAAGCACGCCACGAGCTGCATACCCATGAGTAAAGAATAGCGAATTGTAGTTCTCTACATTCAAGTGGCTCGTAATGTTGATGATAGAAAGTTCTAGTGGTGAAAAGCAATATCCATTAGAGTCGCTGAAGTTTTGAGGATTAAAGGTCTTGAAGACCATATCTTCGTCGCCAAAAGCAGCCATTACTCGATTGTCGTAAGACATCTGAACGTATCGATATACCGGATCTTCGGGGGAGTTGATCTCGTATTTCTCTTCTGGTGCACCAGCATCATTGAACAATCGAGACTTTTGGTTCATGATGCTAGCATTCTTGAGGTGCTGATCTAGCACTTCTCGCTGTGATCTCTGATTCACTATATAGACTGATTCACCAGGCACTGGGCGAAAGCGATGAATAGCCTTTTTTCTAGTTAAAACCTTCTCAACTGCTATGTGACCAAAGGTAAGTGCATCTCTAGCAGTTAGCTTGAGAAACTCACCGAAGTTCATGTGATCACCAGGAGGCACTTTGTCAGTTCGTCCACACTTCAAGATGAATTCTTCTAGATTTGCTATCTCTTCTTTCTCATCAGCAGTCAAGTTTTCTGATGAGTTTCTTTTCATGATCTTAAAGCCAGTCTCAAACTGCTGTCTCTGAGGTTTAGCAAACTGAATTAGAGTATCGACTCGATGTTGAATGATAGAGGATACTAGCCAGTCTCGCACCGAGGTATCTTTTAGGGTCTTGTTGGATAGTCTGCTGCTTTTGTTCTTGAAGATAAAGTGTTGCTGGACTCTATCGAAGTAAGGATCATCGATGATAGCTTGACGTCCGATCTTGTTATCATGATCGATACCTTGAGGTAGTTCAGGGACTTGATTAGCACTAGGCACTAACTGAGCTTTACTAAGATCTTCGATGTCGTTACTCAAAGAATCTCTAATACTTTTAGTTAGTCTGTCAAAAAGTCCCATGTATAACTCCAGTTAATATCTATATTATACAATGTATTATCTAAAATGACCAGATGAACCCACCATCGCCGCTCATGGTCTCATCATCATCATCTGCTAGCTGAGCAGTGTTAGATATATTTCCTAGTTTACTCTTATCGGTAGGCTGATCTAGATCATGAGCTAATATACCTCGAGAGCGCACGAACTCTTCAGGAGATGGCATCTTTAAGTAGTTACCTTGAGAGTCTACTGCTCTACTAGATCCCAAATCTAGATCATCAGCATAGACCATCTTAGCTTTACCGAATAAGTCATACATAGCGTAGCGCATCGCGTCGAGCCAGTGATCCGATCCCTTATCTGGCTCGTCGGTTACGCGTCCAGCTGCATCAAGCTTATAGTGGTACATCTGGAATTCATGGATGATGTGAGCACAAGTATCTTTAGCAAAGAAGATCTTAGGTTCAGGAGAAGCAAGACTTCTCAACCACTTCTTCACTATCTGTATTCCACCTTTAGTATCTTTAGTCTGCTCAGATGGGCAAGGCAAACCTTCCTGCTTCATAGTTACTGCATCACCTGGGTTAGCTAAGTCAGGGTAGTAGAGCTGGACCCTATACATGTTGTGCCACTTAGCTTTGATTGTTTGTATCCAGGTAGGGTTATTAGTATAAGTTTGACCTTCTGTTCTGACTACGTAAACGTTTTCTCTATTATCAACAAAAAACACTACTAATGTTGAGGGGTTAGACCAACCCCAGTCTATGCCGGCGTACGATGGCAACTTCATCTGATGACATTTTTTTACAAATATGTCATGAGTACAGGTTCCAGGATAGTCAAGACCAGTGAGGACTTTCCACATCCCGTTCCAGTCTTTTACGTGTAATTTTTCATCAAATTCTTTATAGATAATGCCTTCTACAGAAGGTTTTAGGTTAAAGAGCTGAGAAATTGCCCAATCTGCGCCGTTTTCCATCGCCTTCTTTATCGGGTCACTGATAGGTTTTAACATAGAAGAAGTAGAAGTCTGCTTCTTAGAATCACCTAGACACAATGCTCCGATAGGGCAAGTTAAGCACTTCTCTCCTGGAAAGGTATTCTTGCGATACTCGTTTTGCTTCTGTACTGACAGCTGATTAAAGATATCTTCAGTAATTATAGAGAGATCATCTTCATTATAGTATGCTACAGTTGGTTTAGTGCCTGATCTAGAATCAGGGCATCTCTCAGAGAACTCGAGCACTGTCCACTTCTTAATAGTTCTTCCTGACTTCTCTGCGTCTTCTATCTGCTGGTTCATCAAGCCATAGCGAGACTTTCTCGTAGAGATTCCAACTCGCATAGCTTTTCTCTTGCCTTTAGAGTCGAGCATGCCAGCGATGTCCTTGAAAGCCTTAACACTCTCTCCAGTAACTGTGTCGATCTCGTCTACGACTACTAGTGGTACGTGCGGACCGTTGCAATTATGATGTAATATCATATCATTAGATAAGTAAGCATTACTAAATTGCTTATTCTCATTATTGTGAGCTACTTCAATCTGAGCAACTTTTTTTATGCCTACTTGTGTCTTTTTTTTCAACTTAGGCATCAACAACACCTTTTTTCTTCTGATTACGCAAAGATGATCTATAACATTTTCTGCATTTGGGACCAGAGTACCGTTTGCTGGTGCTGCTTACAGAGCATGATACACATCTCTTAGCGTCTTTAATATCGACACTCTTTCCAACGCTTTCTAATGATATTGTGTTGAAGCTTAGTATCTCGTGTTCTTCAGTAAGATCTTTTAGCTCTATCCAACCTTTGTCAGTCATTATTTTGTGATCTAGTGTACCAGTAAAAATAGTGCCATCATCCAACTCTATTTCTATACATTCTTTCTCTATCGAGTTATTGTCTTTAACTTCTGTGAAGCCATCAGGGGCTAATATTAGATCACCTGGTTTTACTTCATGTAACTCGACTTCTTGAGCTTTAGAATACTGAATAGATATTTGTAGCATTTATGGACCCTTATTTGATTTAATAAAGTTATCTTGAGCCCATAATGGCTGAAGATTCGTATAATGCTGCAGATTTTCTAACTCCTCTAACGTTTTTGCAGAACTTACTGGAAGTATATGGTCTATGTGCCATTCACCATGATTCTCCCAAGTCATTCCAGGCTGGAACAGAGATTCCAAATGCTTTCTTACTTGCTCGATTGAGCATCCAAGCAGTAATTCTATCTTTTTAGCTCTATTAGATCCAGAGACTCTTTTAATATCATTAGTTATTCTAGTCCTTATTCTTCTAGCAAACTGTTTATCAGCGGGAAGGGAGGAATACCAATGTTTAAAGCACAGACCTTTCTTTCTTACTAATTCAGTGCAGCTTTCCACACTGCATACTTTCTCCATATTACGAATACGATGTTGCTGATAATGAGCACAACATAGTTTACGTTTAGTGGCTGGCTTATGGCAATCTATAACCGAACATGCTTCTTTTTCACTTTCTGATAATATTCGATAATGACTAGAACATAAACCTCTATGAGAGATGTAATTATTACATCCTTCTTCATTACACTTACCACGCTTTAAAGAACGCTGCTCTTCATAGTGATTTCTGCATAAATCCCGTTTATAAACTTTACTGCTACATTCATCTGTCATACAGGTTTGTGTAGATTTGCACTTTTCACATTTTATTGTTCTAATAGAGTAGATTGGAGCACCACAGTTAGGAGATGGGCAGATATTGATTGGGCGTTTTAGCTCTTTTTTTCTATAATAGGAGGAATCGAGAGTGTCTTCTGATTTTAGCTCCTCTATTGATTTTAGCCCATTAGTGGTCAATATAGAAGATCCTGATTGCACTCTAAGATGGAGACCATTATGTTTAATGTGGTAGATAGCTTTTTTAATGGTTACTTTTGAGTTTTCTGTCAAGCATGCCTTTAGAGTGCACGGGAGCACTTCGATAGTTGCTTGTATACTCTCCCCAGTATACTTGTCTATTAAATTGAAAGATGACTTATCCATGTTCATCTTATCGAGTATCTTAGTACCATCTACCTCTTGCTCGATAACTGGGCGAATCTTATCGTTTAAGAGAAACTTAGTCTGATACTCGTAGCAGCGCTTGGCCTGAGATAGAATTGCTCCTACATGAGCTACTTCTCTCTGATCATGAAGCATAACTAGAAGCTCAGCAATAGCAACGCCAAGCGTTTTTCCAGAACCTCTTGACGCAACATATAGTAATTCTTGAATATTTTCTGGGTTATTACCATTAACGCAGACATCATAGATCTGCCAAACTGAATCAAAAGGGTTACAGTTAGAGTGTCTAGAAACTGTAGCATCTGGCAGATCGATGTTTAGATGATATTTAATCCAGTTCTTGAGCTGTTGAGATGTCTTACAAGAAGTGAGCAGCAACTGGCGTCGCTGCTCCATAGTGAGTTTAGTTTTGTTTTTAGAACTCTTACTCGAATTCGTCATCGCTTATCTCTGCTTCTAGTAAGGCGTGGATGTGATCGTTTGCTTTCTTGCCTACTAACTTTTTGCTGGCATAGGAGCGATTCTCTGCTGGTGCTGGCACTAAGGCTTGCATCATTGGAGAAGACTTGCCTGCTCCTGAACCACTAGTAGCACCTGCTACGATTTTTTGAAGTGTGTCTGTGATATCCTTGTAGTCTTTGATACTAGTGATTCTGAAAGATGGCTTCGGGTTATTAGCTGGATCTAGAATATAGTTGCGCATCTCCTCGATGTGCTCTGTATTGAGCACTGAGATCATGTTGGTCAGGATATCGACTTGTTCTAGTACTGACTTAATGACTTTAGTTTGAACTCTATCTTTAAGAGAACCCATCATCTTCTCTCGATCATGCATCCAACCTTTTAGAGCTGCAGTTAAGATGATCTGCTCAATTGGGTATTGGGGATATTGCTTGCTGATATCGAGGAAGCTGTAGCCTAACATCATGAGCTCGTACAAGCTCATTGACTGGGGATCTGGGACCGCGCCTTTCGTCTTGTGCATGCGAAGGTACTTTTCTGCAAGCCTGATCTCTTCATCGGTAAGGCCGTATCTCTCGTGTTCAGATAGATTACGTTTGAGTGCCATAATTTATACCACCTACTTTCAACTATACTGGTCAAAACTTGTTGTACCTCAAGCTCATTGCACTCAAGCACTTGAGATATCTCATAAATATTATAACCCAATATAGTTAAGTATATGATACTTAATGAAGTTTCTGACCACTGTGATTCGGTGTTAGAGGAAATTAGGAGTAGAAATAATGACTTACCTTTAAGATAAATGTCTTCAGAAAGGCGAATCTTAAATAGCTCTTTTGATAAGTCACACTTATGATTTTCTAGGTAGGCTAGAAAAAGGGACTGCCTTTCATCCTCACACTCAGTAAGTGAGCTGATCTCCTGGTAAGCTTTTCTGCTCTTCAAATCCATCCTTATAATCAGAGCTCCTTAATATAGAGCACTCTGCCTTCCATTGATCGCCACAGTAACTTCTAACGAAGCTGTTAAGTATAGCACCATAATCTAGCAAACCGTTCTTTCTAAGCAACCTTCTTAGTCTCCAGAGAGAAAAGATGTTTTTAGAATCCTTTAGTCTTTTATACTTATCGAGAGCTCTAAGTAACTTGTTATTGCAGTATAGCTTATAACTTACTGTCTTGCTCTCGATATGTATATCTAGCTCAACTGCCATCACATTCACATTAAGTATGGCACCATACATATACAGATTATCTTTATGCAGATCATTTATGAAGCCGTTGTTCATAAGCCACTGCTGATGCTGTAAGTGCTCGTTAATGTTCAGTTCAGACATATCTACCCTATCATAAATTAATTATTAGATAAGTTTACTAACTTGATCCAGCTAACTCTGATAAAATATCTTTTAGCTTACTCTTATCTAAGCTGCCATCGTAAATCTTGTCTACATATTCATTCAATATAGACTTAAAATCTTTAGATTTTATCTTAGCTTGCTTTGCTTTCTCAGAGTTAGTATATTTTGGCCTAAACTTCAAGTTTCTAGCTTTCCTGATCTTTTCTACCCTTGGATCAAATATAAGAGCATTTACTTCAGCCCTAGGTCCACATACGTCTAGATTCCATACATTTGTAGAGTCAGTGTTGGACTCGATGAAGCTAACTTGAGCATCTAGATCGCTACTAGGAATTGTTAAGCGCTTCCACTGGGGAAGAGGTGACTTGATGAATGAAAGAGATCTAGATTCCGAGTCCAGCAAGTAAACACCTTTCTCCTGATCTACATCATCTACAGATTGCGCAAAAGGAGTCCCTGGATAAAATACCTTGTCAGAAAGCCATTGGGATCCATGAATATGACCGCTGATGATCAGATCGGCAGAAACGTCTTCTAGATGCACCTCTGTATCAGGGGCAAGATATCCACCGCCATAGTTAGCACCAGTAAATGTTTGATGTACGAAAGCTATTGGCTTAGTCTCTAGCGGGAAATCAGATGGATTGTGAATGTAAGGGATGAAGGAGAAAAGGGAGTCATGAAATGGCTTATCATATACAGTGAAACCTTTGATTGACTTGAATGGTATCAAGGCATGATAAGTAGAGTCATTTGGCTTAAACATATCATGATTACCTAATATATAACGGTAATCTCGACATAAATCTAAAACATCATCAACATGCTTCTTGAACATACCAGCTATCTCAGAACGAATCACTGCGTGATCGTTAAAAGTGTCACCTAAATTTATCACCATGTCCGGCTTCTTTTCTTCAATTATCTCTAATATCCAATTCAAAAATTGTGAAACTAATGAGATATTAGATAATTTTAGGTGCGGGTCACCGATAAGTAGGATCTTCAAGTTTTGCGCCTTTTGCTAGATTATCCGCAGCCCATAATGGCTGTAGATTAGTGTAGTGACAAGCTTTCTTGAACTGCTCTGGATCGGAAAGATCAAAATTAGAGAGAGGGATGATATGGTCAATGTGCCAACCTTTATGACCATAATTATTCCAAGTCATTCCTGGTTGAAATTTAGATTCTAAGTATTTCCTTAATTCTTCAACGGTGCAACCTAGATGTCTAATTGCAGAAGGCCACCCTTTTCTTCCTGTAATAGCATGAGACATGCGTGATCTTAAATTAGATGAAAGCCTATACAATATATCTACAGATTTACGCTTAATATCATAAGCATTATTATAAGCTCTTTTACGATCTTTATTCTTTTCTACCCACTTTTTAACTGCACGACGATGTGATTCTGAAACCTTATCTTGCTCAACTGACTTAGGGTTAGCTTTCCGCCATTTTCTCTGCAGTTCTCTTCTACGCTCTACATTGTTATTGTCCCAACTCTTTTGCCTACACTTACTTGAACAAAATTTACTATTAAAATGCGCGTTATAAATCGTATTACAAAACTGACAAGACCTGTTAGAATACATAGTGCCTTCTAATCTAATTCACTAGGATCAAAAGAGACATCTTCATATCCTAACTCTTTATTATGTTTTTGGACTTGTTCATCTCCAACATTTGTACAAGCGTCCTCAATCTCACGATGCAATTCAGGGTGAGCTTTAAGCCAATCCCGCATCGCTTGTTCACCACGAACTATTTCGTAATCCGCAAACTGATAACTTACTGGGCTAGGCTTTTTAATGACTCCTAATGCCTTAGCAAGATCAAATAGCTCATCATGAACATTAATAATACCGCCAGTATATGATAAAGTAAATTCCCCTGCGCGAAAAGGTGCACCAATGCGGTTCTTTTTACCTCTTACGCGAACTTTATGACCAATCTGTAGTGCTCCACCATAAATATTCTTACCATCTTCAATACGGCCTGCTTTTGTATCTACTCGAGTCACCTCTAACATTAAATCTGCCCAATGTTTCAGAGCCCTTCCGTCCGGTATAACGTACGGATTGCTCATCGCCTTATATTGATCAAGTTCCTGATAAACTTGCTGCACAAAAAGAGTCGTAATGTTATAAGTACGAATAACTGGCAATATTAGCTTTAGTGCAGGTCCTAAATAAGAAGCTCCACCTCCACCCATAGTTAAGTCGGTGGTCTTGTTTTTGCGATCTTTAGGATAAAGAATAGATTTAACTGAATCTACAGATAGTCCTACAATTGGAGCTCCATCTTGAAGAGCTTCTGCCATATCTCCAGCTATATAATCAAATATATAAATTGGATCATTTGTCTGTCTTACGATTAATCGAGAAGCAATAGATTCATCGCCTCCACACAACTTAAGCCACCAATCTTTATTGAAAGAATACTCTGCATCGTGATGGATTGCAATCCCACCAATATTAGCTGTATCTATCAATAGCTGCTTAATGATAAGCTGCATGAGAAGCGATTTGCCACTTGATTCTGGTCCAAAAAGTACTGCAGCTTTACCTCTTGTTAATCCACCATTACCAACTACGTAATTAAGTGATGGCGACGGCATTCTAATAACACTATCTGCTGGTGAAGGCATATCTAGGGCTAATTTACCAAAACTCTTAGTTAACTTACTCATCCAATCAGTCATCTTGTTCTCCTTTTAAATCCGTAGATCCTGACGTATCAGGTAGCTTATTAGATTTTACTAAATCGTATTTACCTGTGGTGATTATAGATTAGCAGAGTTATGCGAACCACCTATCTATCTGTTGCTGGACTTCTAGCTTGATCTTGATATCTTCTACTTCTTCTTCAGTTAGTTCTTTACCATCTAAGTACCAACGTTCTGATTCTATAGAACCATCTTTAGAGTACCAAACTTGAGCAGGACCATCTAGTCTGTGTAGATTATCATATAAGCGCCAGCATTCTGAACTTATAGAACCATTTTCGTGGTACCAAACTTGAGCAGGACCATCTAGTCGATGTCGTTTACCATTTACCCACCATTGTTTTGAATAGATAGAACCATCTTCATAATATCTAACTACAGCTGGACCGTCTAGTCTATGTTGCTTATCATCTAAGTACCAGCGTTCTGATTCTATAGAACCGTGTGATCTTCTGAAGATCTTATGTTCTAAGCTCATAGTTCACCTACTAACATGAGTTCAGTTAGTTTTTCTATCTCTAACTTGATATTGTAGTCTTCTACTTGTTCTTTAGTTAACTCTTCATCATATAAGTACCATTGTTCTAATTCTATAGAACCATCTTCATAGTAATGAACTATAGCTGGACCATCTAATCGATGTAGATTACCATACAATAACCATACTTCTGCTTCTATGGAACCGTTTGAGTAGTAATAAGCCATAGCTGGACCATTGAGTCGATGAAGCTTACTATCTAAGTACCAATATTGTGATATTATGGAACCATCTGGTTTTCTATTTACTATATGATCTAGATTCATTATTTACCTACTAACATCAGTTCAGTTAGTCTGTGGTTTTCTAGTTTCTTATTATTAAAAACGCCACTTTCGTGCTGCTTTATTCTAGCACAAGAGTGACATCTTTTTGATTTATTACTTTTCTTTGGCTT
>Ga0208019_1000556_pt1 | contig 20093 bp, 40 predicted proteins | sample CB_VirMetaG_5_FD_184540 | JGI IMG/M metagenome (GOLD analysis project Ga0208019, IMG submission 184540) | Freshwater to marine saline gradient viral communities from Chesapeake Bay - CB_1508_1D Viral MetaG (SPAdes) (version 4) | ecosystem: Environmental > Aquatic > Marine > Coastal | place: USA...
GTTGACAGGCAACTCTACTTTTGAATTTTGTGGTGTGTATGCTGTAACAGTGTCTCTGTGAAAGAAACACCGAATGTCAAAGCACGCTGAATCTGTCGTCGCAAAACTGGGAAGTTGAACATTTTCATTCATTCTGTAAATCTTCAATTCAGGCATATCATCTCCTATATTTCTTTTATCATTCTTCCTTTGGTCCGAACTTTCTTCCGATGTTGTACTTGGGGACCAATTCCCAATTTTTCTTTTCTGCGTGCGGGAGAATCTTCATGTACGAAAGAGGAACGACTGGTTCCTCGGTCATCTTGCGATTCACAATCTTGACCAACCCCCACTCCTCAAGAAGATTTGCGATTGTGTTTCTTCTCGCAACATCCTGTTCCTCAAGTTTGTCTGCCAACCCGTCAAGTGCGAAAAGTTCCTTGAAGTGAACGATGTAGTATTTGCCCTTCTTGTGGAGAATGTGGCAACTCTGATAGAGTTTGTTCTCCTTCTTGGAGGATATCCCTATGCGAGTAAGGGTCTCTTTCACTTTCAAAAAATTCTCAGAATCTGTCAAATCCACTTGCACAAAAGTTTTAATTAATTCATCTACATTCATCTCAGACTCCTATGATATAAACATGACGAAATCATGTTATTTGTTGCAAGGAGTATTTATAAAAATTGGAGTGTTGAATGTGTCATAGCGTGTCAATTTCGGGGTATTCGGTCCTCATCCGGTTCACGACACTCTCAGGAAGAACCTTCGCGATCTCCTCCGCCTTGGATTTACTACACTCAAAGAACTTGGAAAGAAATACGATACTGGAATCTTCATTCTTGGTCATCCACTTGGAAAACCTCTTTCCCTTCCTCGTCGCATGGTAGAGATAATCGTATTGCAACCTCTTGTCCAGAAAGTGGTTACAATTCATCTCGTTTGCGTAGAGAGTCGTGTCGGGAAAGTAGGAGAGGCTCCGATTTGTGAGAAACGGCTCGTAGTGCTTCTCGTTGTCTGGGTTCTCTTCAATCAAGTTGGAGTTCTTGAAATTGATGGACTTCACAAAATCAAAGGGGTTCATGAGGTTTCCGAATTTATCTGAGTGTTGGCACTCTTCACTGAAATGATGAAACGAACTGGGATGTAGATCCACTCCTTTTCGTCCGCATCGAAGAATGAGCGAAGAAGGAAGGAATCGAATTGACTACTGCCCGTGTAGCGGTCGATGAGCGGAGCAGAGACATAATCCTTGGTGACCTTTATTGGTTCTGCACGAATGTTGACATTCTTGATGTTTCCGTCCAAATCTTCATAATCCACACCGAGGACTTCTGGTTTTATTTTTCCAAGAATGGAATCCAACCAATTGCAAATCACCAAATCTGATACACCAAGCATGTCGTGAAGAACCGTGGACATTTTACTCGAATTTTCCTCTGCTATGGGCTTTCCCATCTTTGAAGAAAAATATTCTTCCCTGTCGGACAGGAACTCCTCTCTAGCTTCGTCGCATCTTTTTATGTATTCATCATAACGATACTTCACTTTCAGATCTTCCATGACACGAAGAACCTTGTTCATCTCTCCATCTGTCAGGGAATTTTTTGCTGTGAGTATAGCTTGAACAGGATTGACGAGTCCCTTGTTCTCACTCATGGATTCCCAAAATCTTATCTTCATTCGTGAGAGTCTTCTTTTGAATGATTTTCCGAAATCCGCCATGGAATATTCGGAAGAGAGAGAATTAATCCTCTCCGTCAAGTCTCTTAGGCTTTTTATCTTCTTTTCCATAATGAGTATTTATGAAAAAGAGTATCTACTTGAACTCACATTCTGCCATTATTTCAATGCAACATGCCATGAAATTGATTTCTTGGTCAGCGCAGAATGCAGAACGATATTGATAGTTCGCGATGCAGAGGATTGCCGTGGGAATGGAACTGGATGCTAGAATTTCGTAGAGATTTTCGTAAAGTTTGCGGAAGATCGTTCCCATATCCTTGTCCGAATTCTCCGCAACCCACTTGCGAACAGCAGAGAAATTCTTTCCTCTCATCGCATCAACGAGAACCTTGAGGTTTCCATCCGCAAATGAAGCTGCGAGAATGCCAGAATCGATAGCACCAGAAGTCGAATACTTCTGACATTCATTGATGACTCTGCGAAAATCTGGGAAATACTTGCGAATGAGTTCAGCGAGAACCTTCTCGGTGAACTTGACCTTCTCCGTCTTGAGAATGAACTTGAGTCTAGCGAAGAAAGACTTAGCGATCTCCACCTTCTCACCCTTCGGGATGGAAAAGTCGAATACAGCACAACGAGAATGAATTGGCTTGATGATCTTGTTGAAGTGATTGCAGGTGAAGATGAATCGACAGTTGCTCGCGAACTCCTCGATTGCACCACGAAGAGCTGGTTGAAGACTCGTCGGGTTCATATAGTCAGCCTCATCCAGTATCACCACCTTGGGTTTGTCGTTCAATGATACGGTGCTTGCGTAATTGCGAATCTTGGTTCGGAGTGTGTCGATTCCACTGTCTTCCGAAGCATTCACGAACAGATAATCAAATCCCAAATCGTCGCAGATGGCGCGAGCGACGGTTGTCTTTCCACACCCAGCGCCACCATAGAAGATCATGTTCTGGATGTCTCCCTTGGAGACACTTTCCTCCAATTGCTTTCGCAGATTGGAGGAGAGAACACAATCACTCAACTTCTTCGGACGGAATTTTTCAACCCACAAGTAATCTCTCATTCATTAACCTTTCAGGGACTGAAGGACATCCACCTTCTCAACCGAACTGACTCGGAACGACTTCCATTGTAATGCATCCAAGTCCCACACCGCAAGCACATTTTCACTCACATACTCAGGAGTCCTTCTCTTCCTGATGTGCTCCTTTTCGTTCACATCACCTCGGGGAATGTAGTTGGAATTGAGGGTGCAACGAAGAATGCGGGAAGTTCCGTCCACTTTTGTGAAACGAACATTGCAAATTCCATCCTGTAGAGTTTCTTTGATCTCATTGTAATTCATGATATTACCTTTTTTCAGCGAATGTAACTGTCGGAAACAAGACTGATCCAATACTTGATGTTCTGTGCGGTCCCAGTGAACTCACTGACATTCTTGCTGGAAACCTTGACATGATAGTCGTCGGGGAGAAGTTTGATGTTCTCTGTCTTGAAGATGAGGAAGAATTCCTTGCCAGTCTCGTTCGGCCCGAGAATGATGGAGTAGTCATTGCTCGAATTCGCATTGGAGGAGTCAAAGACGCGAAGAACAATGTCCTCATCCTCGGACTGAACAGAGATGTTCGGGAGTTGAAGAGTGGACGCAGCCTTCATCAGGTCGGCGAAATGATCTGCCTTGAAGTCGAACTCCACTTCGACATTTGGCATCTTCACATCCTTCTCGGCCTTCACAAGAAGAGAGGGATCGGAGTAGCGATAGGTGATCTTTGCGTTCTTCGTCTTGGAAGAGATGACCACCATCTTGTCTTGGAAATCGAAATCAGGATCCTTGAACAGCGATACAGTCGAGAGGAACTGACTGAGATCGTAGATGCCGAACTCCACGGGGAACTTCTCGGGGACTGTCGCCTCTGCCATCACATTCATCGTCGGGGCGAGAGAACGAATTGTGTTCCCCGGCTTGACATAGAGATTCGAGCAGATGGACGAATAGTTTTTCAGGATGTTCAAAGTTTCACTTGAGATTTTCATTGCGATCCTCCATAATAAGAAAAGCCGGAGACAGGATTCGAACCTGCGAGTTCCATAAGGAATCTTGATTACAAATCAAGTGCTTTCGACCACTAAGCTACTCCGGCGACCAGATGACACAAGTATATATCGTGACGAGAGGAAATCAAGGGGAAAATTCCACACTTTTCAAATAAAGAGGAGGGGATTTCTCCCCTCCCCCCAAACCTCACTTGATTTCAATCTTTTTAGGTTTCTTACTCTCAGGAATCTCCATTCGGAGATTGATTGTAAGAATTCCATTTTCCATGACAGCACTATCCACCACGACGTGCTCTGCCAGAGTCCATGTTCGCGAGAAGGAACGCTCTGCGATTCCTCGATGAAGATACTTCACCTCATCACCTTCCTTCTTTTCCTTTTCAACACTCTGAACGATAAGGTATTGATTGTCATTCAGAATTTCAATATCCTCGCGAGAGAATCCAGCAAGGGCGATCTGAATGGAATAAGTTCCTTCGCCAGTCTCTAGAATGTTGTAGGGTGGATACTTCCCTGCGGCAGAAGTGGAGAACTCGATTGCGTCTCGCCACTTCTCAAGAATACGATCAAATCCAATCGTGGACGCCTTTGGTGGGAAATCCCAAAGAGCATTCTTGGTGTTCAAACTAAAAACTTCGTTGGTCATGTTGTGCCTCCTTTTTAAAGCAAGACCTCGTTTTGGGATCCCCGAAGGCGATCCCGTTCATGTGCTATTTATACGCGAAAAATGGCGCAGGTGACGAGGATTTCGAACACTCCCCATTTTATCATATTCTATTGAAGTCAAATATGACTCCAGCTTTACTGTGATCCACAGAAAGATCCTTGTATGATATACCGACTTTAGTGTTTGCGAACCTCTTCTTCGCCCAAGACTCGAACTTCTTTGCTTCATTATCATCGGAATAATAGATCATCATTTTTGCATGACCTATCATATTAACTCTTATGAAAGATTTTCCAAACCCAGAAGTCCTAACTATTTTTTCAAAACGACTTTTTAATTTTTCTGTTTCTGCTGTGAATGTAGAAGGATCGGTCAGGGAAGTAATCACCGATGGATCAACCTTCTCCTCATTCAGAACTCTCCGAATTTTCTTGAACAGTTCACCCATTCTCGTATCTCCAAGTTCTAGTTTGAACCGACACTATCTCCCTGTTTACTCTGAAAATGGGATCCTTCAACTTCTTGAGAATTTCCATTGCCTTTTCTTTTGCTGCTTCGTCTTCGGTTTCATCGTAGACGGGAATGAAGTATTCTCGTGTTTCCCTTATTCTAACTATTTTGTCAGTATGGTCCATCATTCATCTCAGTTGGTGGAAAATATCACATCGCCTGGAGTGTGTTCGTAATTCGATTCCATCATCTTGAAATTGGGATTGTCGTGAAACTTTCGATGAATCATTTCCTTGACTTCTTCCCTGCTCAATGGACCATGAGTTATCGTTCCATTTGAGACATTCATTATGTAATATTTAGGGCTAACGGGTTGTTCAGTTTTCATCTTGAATCGCATAGCCATTGGTTGAACCTCATAATCTGGGCCTCTTCTCTCTGAGGGGCCTTCTTGGTCTTCAACCAATACTCCCAAGATTTAGAACTCTTTATGAAGATACTGGACATCTTCCCATGAAGTTCTATTCTATTGATCACAGGAACTGTTCCTTCATGTTCCGGCCAACGAACTGTCGGGTAGATCAACAACGACCCTTTGTGAAGAGTGTTGAAATCGTTGGAAGATCCGTTTGCCAGAGAGATGGTCTCGTTTCTAGCGAATTTGGAAAAACGAATCCATCCTCTATTGTACATCTCCTGCGCTAGTTCCTTGTTGGTATCCAAGATGCCTTTGCGCAAAGAATCGAGTTTTACTTTCATTCTTTCGTCTTTACTAAAGAAGTCCTCTATGAACTCCTTAGTCAAACCATATTCCTCGGGGTTGTTGACCACATGCTCTTCGTGGAAAGGCCTGACAAGATCACCACCTGACCAAAGAACAAACATTTTCTTCTCGGGGTGAATCCATCCCTTGTGGTCTGTTCGAAGAAGTCCAGTCGGATAAGACCCTTCCTTCAGAACATCAGTCTCCTCACGGAACTGCGCCATTCGCGATCCGATCTCGGTTCTCTGTGGAACTCTTCCATACTTCGCGAAGAATTCAAAGTCGGTTCTGTAGAGGGAAACAAATTGACCTGGAGCGGAAAACCCAGAGAGGTTGATCTCCATGATCTTGGGGACCAAGGAAATCATCTCAACAAAGTCTCTCCACTGGGCTTTTGTTGGTTGGACCGAACCTCTTCGTGTTGGTTCTCCAAAACTACCCGATACCAACTCTCCCATCAGTGTGCATTTAAAGAATCCCTTTTCTCCCATGAGAATCTGAATCCCATACGAAATGTCCTTCACTTGATCCGCAACATCATCGTAGAAACTCTCTGCGGTTTGCCCGAAATCATCGTAGTATTTCCATTCCCTGTCCCACTTCTCCATGTATTTCAATATCTCTTCCTTGGTGGTTCCGAACTTCCTCGGGTCTTTTGCCACAGCAGTTGCGTGCCAAGGACCACCCGGCGCCGAGATGCCGACGACGATCAACTTGTTGGTTTTAGGGTTGAACCAAAATGGAATGGTCTTCGAAGATCCCGCGAATCTCCCCAGATCCGAAACACCCTCTGAAATGTATTCGCGAAATGGTTTCATTTTATGAAACTCAATTTTCTCCGCGAATTACCAAATTCATTTGAGATGTGACCATTGGAACAAGTTTCTTGAAGGAATTTGCGACAAAATTTCCAGAAGTTCTAGATGTTCCGTTCCAAATTTTCTGAATTGTTTGAGTGGCGTCGGAAATGCCTTCATGGGCATTCTTCAACATTTCAATTGACTTCGGACTCACTTGTTTGTTTTTCGTGATGACATCAATATCCACCAAGACACTCGTCATCAATGACATGAATTTCCGAACATTCTCGTCCTTCGAATCGGAAAAATCCTTGATTCTGCGAACGAGTTTACCCGACTCCTCCAATTTCGGAAGAACATTCTTTTCTATGGATTGAATTCCCTTGCTTTCAGGCAAATTCGACTTATGTTCCAAAATTATGTTCTTGATCACATTCAATAAATTTTTGTGTTTGTCGTCTCTATGCATGGAAATCTCCATAGGAAAGTGGATATTACTCTTATTTAGTAAAACACTACTCTAGAAGAAGGGACTTGCCCCGTTCCGAGTCCTCCTCGTTCATCGAGAACTGATGTGGGTGGTTCAGTTTCATTTCAGCAGCTTTCCACCCCTGCATGTAATCGACCCAATATGGATTGTGGATTTCATTCTCGTTGATCGGTGGTTTTGGAATTCCAGAAACCCTATCACGAAAACCCTTGTCATATGCTTCTGTAATCATTGTGTACCTCCTAGAAAAAACAACCCCACCCAATTCATAAGACTGTCAGGTGGGGAACATTCTGTCCTCCAAGTATTTATATCAATCCTTGGCAAACGGACATCGTGCAGTGGAAAGAACGAACATGGAAGGAACCCAAAGACCGATGAAAGTTCCGAGGCTGTGGTTGCCCTGCGAGTAGTAGTAAATAGAGATCCCAATTGAAGCGAACCCCAAGACATACAGTGTCTTTGAAAGCATTTTAAACATATCATTCTCCTTTAAGATGGAAATGACCCTGGAGAGAATTGAACTCTCGTTACAAGAGTGAAAATCTTGTGTCCTAACCACTAGACGACAGGGCCATATTTTTGAAAGTGCCTGATCGGACTTGAACCGACGACATATTGCTTGGAAGGCAATCACTCTACCAACTGAGTTACAGGCACGACTCATCCACACAGTATATATTCGCTTCTCCTCTTGTCAAGCAAATATTCTCCTAGTTTTATTTGAAAGATTTTTCCACAAAACCTTTCTGCACGGAAGTTCCTTGACCCCCATCCTGCTTGCCTTTTCAATTCTGTGGTTTCCATCCACTATTCGAAAAAGAACTCCCTGTTTGAAAATGAGAATGATTGGAAAACTCAAATCAGCATTCTCGATTCTTTCCTCCTCCAACAAAACCTTGGACCCAAACAACTTAAGAGTCGCAACAGGAATCGTCGTGACGGGAACTTCCCGTATCTCTTCAAGCAATTTCTCAAGAGTGAGGGAATATTTTCCATTTTGCCAAACTGTAACCATAAAGGAGGGTGTGGGATTCGAACCCACGGAAGGCGATGAACCTTCACAAGTTTTCAAGACTAGCTCCTTAAACCACTCGGACAACCCTCCAAACTTCAGATTCCATCCTTACTTGAAGAAAACACAATATCGGAGATTTTTGTCTTTTGAAACAAGACCTTTTGAATGTACTCCTGCATCTCTTCAAGTGAACCATATTCTATCAACTCACTTTCGTCGTACAAGCGATAGTGTCCAACTTTTTCCAACACATCACACTTGTTGATGATGACGCGATCACAACCACAGAGATTGATTGCCTTCACCAACTTGGGGAGGGACAACCAATTGACTTTTCTTTTTCTCCCCGTTGTAGTTCCAAATTCCTCGCCTTCTTCGATGATTCTATCAAGGATTTCCTGTCCCCATAGTTCGTCTGGGAAACATGGATCCACTCCACTTTTCGTATCATATATCTTCGCCACACCAATCACTCTCCCGATGTCCTTATGGTTGAACCCAAGAGAACATGCAGAGTAGGGAAGAGTGCTACTACTTGTCACATAAGGATAATTTCCTTGGTCTATGTCCAACCACACACTCTGCGCCCCTTCACACAAAATCTTTCCCTTCAGTTCACCGTCCCAAAGGAATTCCCTTGGAAGAGCATCCTTGGCCTGAACTCCTCTTCGCATCATCTTGTCGGAGTAGCATGGAGCGATTCCGTTTCCAGTGGTGCCGAGTTTTTCCTTCAGGTAGTAGTTGTCATAGCGAATATGTGCTTCGGATATGATGTGAGCATTGGGGGACACCTTGACAAGAGAAGTGTCCAATCCTGCGGATCTCAGGTAGTGAATCTCATCGAGAAACTTGTCAACATTCACCACACAACCAGGACCAATGACACATTTCTTCCCAGAGAAAATGCCAGAAGGAACCAAGTGAGTTTTGTGTTTCTTTCCGTCGATGTATATGGTATGACCAGCATTCGCCCCTCCGTTCCACCGGCAAACCATATCGTATTTTGGTGCGAGAGCGTGAACAATCTTTCCCTTTCCCTCGTCACCCCATGCAAGTCCCACAACAATGGTCACGAATCCAATCATGGCAAATCACCTTTGAATGTTCTTTTGAGTATCACACCTGGAATTTGCTTGGTCTTTCCCCAAGCGATATCACCAACCTTGACAAACCCGACCTTGTCCATGAACTTCAGGGATCGCGTGTTCTCAGTGCGAACGGTACACCATATGGTCTTCCCGACCGTTCGTGCGAAATCGGAAAACACTTCATAGATGATTCCGTTTCCCTGCGATTCATTGATGATTTGATGAAGCATGCAATCGTGGCGAGGTATCGTGCAGTTCCCAAGATAACCTTTTCTTTGGTAGAGTGTGAACGATATCGCTACTCCGCGATCATATACCATTCGACGATTGTTGATGAAATACTCAACCTTCGTTTTTCGGACATGCGGAAAGTATTCACTGTATTTGCGATACAGACCATACACTTCATCAAGTTGTTCAGGTGTTGCTAGTTTCATAATCACATCTCAACAAGTTATAACTGAAGGGGTGGGACTCGAACCCACGACGGGAATTTATCCTCTTGATTAACAGTCAAGCGCCTGCTACCAACTCGGCTACCCTTCAAAAGTGCTCTCGGAGGGATTCGAACCCCCAACCTTCACCGTGTAAAGATGCTACTCTAGCCGTTGAGTTACGAGAGCAAGATGGGCATCATCAGCCCAATCTCGGACAAGAAGGAATCAACCTTCGTTCAGCAATTCCTTTTTGCAGTAGGAATTCGTCTTGCACATTTTTTTGATGTCACAAAACTCTTTGTCGATGCGACGATTTACACCATCCATCTCCTCATTCATTTTGCGGCAGCAATCCTTCTTGCATCCCGCAATCTTCTCGGACAAGTTGTCCAGATCCCGATAGATGGAATCCAACTCGGATGAACGCTCATAGGATGAAACGATAGCCTTCAACTCCGAACGATTCATGAACCACGAAATCAGGAAAAGAATCGCCGAACCAGCACACAGGAACATTGCGTTCTTGGTGTCTCCGTTGTTGTTTAAGTAGAAACTTCCAGCGAGAGAAACAGCACCAAGAAACAGAAGAGTATTTGAAGCACTCCCCCTCCCACCACAAAAATTAAAATAACTCATAATTTCCTCCTTTCAATCAGGAAACAAAAAAGTTTTCAAGTGAATTGTTTTTCGGAAGGGACTCGACACCCTTTCCGAAACACCAAACATTCTCTATGTAGTCCAACTTCAGGTAATCCAAAAGACCCTCCATCTTCTTCGGTCGTTGCTTGATTCGCATCCCGATCTGACCGAGGAAGTTCGCAGAATTCTTCTCCACCATGTGATCAACCATGTCATCGCAAGCGTAGTATCTACGAGAACCGATCTTAGGATCCATGATGTTGATGATGACATATCCACCTTCCTTGGTGTGTCTCCACGCCCCATCCAACATTCGGAACATGAATCCATCGCGCCATTTTTCGTATTCGTTGTAGCGACTCCAAGATTGGTCCTTGTCATTCGGACTTCCTTCGTTGTATCGCTCAGTCGAGAAGTAAGGCGGTGAGGTGAATGTGCAGTCGAACTTCTCGCGAGACTCGTTCGCCCAATTGATGTCCTCAGCTGGAGAACGAAGAATGCGAACATACTTGGCACCAGAACATTCAAACCAATCCTTGCCTTCACGAATGATGGGATCTTCGCCAGTCAATGTCTTCTCGTACCAAATGCATTGTTCCTTGTAAGTCTCAAATGTGTTCTCGTTGGGATCGCATCCGAAATACTTTTCCACACTTGGAGTGGCGTAGAATCCGGCGAGACGATCACCCCACCCACAACTGGTGTCGAGCACGACCTTCGCTTTGGTCATCAGATAGATGCATTTCGCAACATGTGGTTTGAATTGAGTCGCCGTGTATGAACCAAGACGGAAAGAACCACGCCATGCTTTGTCATCTACATGGTCGTTTCCCAATCTCCAAAAGGTGTAGTTCATCTTCTTCAACGCATCGAAGTCTCTCCAAATCTCCATCGGTGCTTTGAATCCATATGCACCACACTTGAGACGATTCTTCTGTTGAAAGTAATTACTGACTGCATTGTACGGATGTCCAAGTTCGATCAATGCAAACCCATGCTTGTCGAATGGATACTTGTAATCGTCGTACTTCTCAAGAACCTTTCGGTTCGTGATGTCGCGAATGATGAAGTCGTCCATTCCGTCCGTGAGAAGTTTGTGGAATGTCCGATGAAGTTGCGTCTCCGAAATCTTGCTCATCGGAAACGGTGGGTTGTTGCGAGTGATGTAATGTGCAAGTGCTTCACGAATTTGATCCTTCGTGAAGCGCTGGTTAATGCTCTTCCACTCCTTCGGTGGTATTTCTGGGATCCCCTGCTCGTCAACGAGCTCGGAGATCTCCGCAACCAATCCCTCAATCTCATTTTCAACTAAAGTATTCATCTTCGCAGTATTCTCGGAGTTTTCGTATCGCATCATCATACAGATCCGCCCTTCTCATGTCAAGAAGAATTTCCATTACCATTCTCTTGTAGACGACATTCACTCCGTATTTAGCAATTTCGCGAATGGTTTCCGAGTCCATAGCAACCTTGTCTGCAACTTCCCGTAGAATGAACTCATCTTCCATGTCGGGAACATTCATCTGCATTCTTTCCATTGACTCTTCATGCTCAAATACTTTTGGTTGGTCCTCGCTGAATCGAAGTACTTCTTGAAGATTCTACTACTTTGATAGTACTTGCAAGTGTTCCAATCGTTTTCCTGTGGAAGAACCTTCCTGTTCTCATCGTACTTTCTTCCACTGTGGTGATTGGCATATCTCAAACTACGAGTCCACCCCATCATCAGGAACTTTCTTGCCATGTCAGCACCAACGAAATCACCTTGTTCCAAATAGTTCAGGAACATGGAATGAATTTTCTTTGCAGACTTCTCCGCAATCGGGGGGATTCGAAACTTCCAATGTGGACATATCTCGGACTTGTAAGGCTCAACGAGAAGAACACCCTGTTCACCCCGTCCTATTTGATAGAGTTCTGGGTTCTTGCGAAAATTGATTTCCTTGTAGTTCAGATCGTAGTTGAACTTGTTTCTCATTGGTTCTCCACAAATCACTGACAAAAGGAAGAGGAGTTCTTTTGCTCCTCAGATACTCATGTTGAAGTCCATGATCCCCGTAGGTTTTCACCTCTGGAGTTATCACTCTTCCTCCTCGTCTGGATTGTCGATTTCGATGCCACCTTCGATTCGTTTTCTGCAAATCTCTTCTGTTTGAAATGGACCATACCAATTTGTCCAAGTCTTGTTCCAAAAAATCCAAGTCCCGTCCTCAAGACGCTCCATTAGATTGGGGTTCCACTTATCCATTTTCATTTTCTTTTCGCCTTCTCTCATGAAAATCTCTCGGCGATTCCCATATGGTCTCTCCCTTGTTCAAGAGATCTTTGTTTGCTTTGTAAAAGATGAGTCCCATAATACCAAATGAGAGAAACATTCCCAACCAAATGGGAATTTCGCGAGACACCATGAGTGCTCCGAGCATGACATTGATACAAGTCATTAAAACCAAAGCTGTGGTGGCATACCTTTGCTTATCATCAGCAATCTCTAGTTGCTTTTTTCTATTTTCACTGGCCATGCTCATTACAATCTCCAATATTCTCGGTGAGATAGAAGTTAAAACCATCCGTTTTCAATTTCATTGCAGTCCCAACTCTTCATCCAGTTGCGACAGGTCGTCCATTGCACGAGCACTGAGGGATTTTCGCAACCTAACTATTTCCCACTTCGCATCCCTCAAAGTTCGCACTTCGGTTTCATCCAACTCGCGTTCGTTTGCACCAAAAATGATTCTATCTATTCTAGAGAGAATGTCAAGTTCCTGAATGTTCATTTTTCCTCCATTTCACTCACCGTGCTCTCCAGTACTCCCTTTCAAGGCGACGCACATTCTCACCACCCTTTGCGATGATGACTTCACCCGCCGTCTTGTGATTGTAGATCATTCTTGCAACCACCTTCGGGGGATTCTTCTGTGAACAAGAAACGCAAGAAGTCGCGTCTGGAAGAACCTCAAGGCGAGCAGAAGGAATTTCGATGCTGCAATGGACGCAAAGTCTGTTCATACAATCACTCCGAACCAACAACATATTCACGAAGAAATTTCACATCAATTCGATGCTGCGTTCGCTCAAGAAGATTCGTCTCCTTCCGAATCTTCTTCCCAATCCTACCCCGAGAAATTCGGTGATGGACTAGGTGACGAGCAAACGCCTTTCCTTCTCTCTCCGCCTCGATGTCAAAGCGGTCAAGCACTCTCTTAGCCATGATCAACCACCAGTGTACCAATTGTGCGTGAAGGTAGCGACGATTGTGATCCATGCAGTCACAAGAGTGATTCCCAAGATCGTCCCGATTGCTTTGCCAAATGATTCGGCACCGTTCTTCTGTTCATCCATAATAAATTCCTTAAAACTTTTTATCGAATAGGCCGATCAGGATTCGAACCTGCTTTGAAGAGTTATAAGCTCCACTGAGAAAAACCGTTCCTCCCTCGGCCCGTGTCATGCACAATTATACACCATCAATCGGAAGTGTCAAGATCAATTCGGCACTTTTTATTGTTCACATGGCCATTCTCGTTCTTGACGAGATAGTTGGACTTTTGCCTATCTTCATCGTGTCCAACCCTGTAGTTCACCAATGAAATACCAATGTTCCGAAGATCTGCTTGAGCTGATTCTGAAACTGCCCACCAGTCCATGATTGCTTTTGCCTTTCGGATCGAGGAATCTTCTTCCGACCCCAATGGAATATCGATGTGCAGCCTAAACTCGTTCGCCATGATAAATCACTCCAAAGTGAAGACCTTGATGTCGCTTACATCAGGTGCATTTTTAATGTGGGTGAGAACTTCTTTTGCCAAGTCCGAAATCAAAATGTTTTCTCTTTCTGCCCTGTCAACTGCCAACCAAAAAAGATAAGTCAAGTTGTCACTAGATCGAAGAGGAATCATGTCTCCGTCCTTGATCGTCACCATACTATACATCCCATCCCCAGCATAGTCAATCCCAATTACGAGCCTTTTTTTTCCGCCCTTGGAATTTTCCATCTTGTCTTTCCGATAGAAGCTGTTCATTTTTTATTTATCCCCCCATCGCTTTCCATCGAGAGTAGAGAGTTGTGGTCAAGTAGATGTTGCTGTACTCTGAGAAGACTTCACGGACCTCCAAGTCGGTCACAGAACCCCTGAATGACTTGTTGTCGTTCCTTCCATCACCCCGCGAGGGAACCAATGAGACCAAAGGAAAACTTCCAAATTCCATGACCCATCCTCTGCATTCCGTTCCGTCGAACTTCTCTTTCATGTCCATCCAAGATTCATATTTCCATGTGTATATCAAATCCAAAACTTCGGAAATGTCATCGAAGTAAATATCAATCTGACGAGAGATTTGCCTTTCGTTTCCGTACTTGTCCTTTTCTTTTCCGAGGACTACACGAACCTTACCCCGAAACTTCTTGATTGATGCTTTCTGACGTCTCGTCAACTTGCCGAACAGAGACCTCGGTTTCACTGTTTTCATTCTTATAGTTCTCCAAGAAATTCGCAATCTCTTCCATGCGACCACCACGGAGATGATCGAGCATCTTCTTCAGGTGAATGAGACTTCGGTTGATGATGACCTGGTTGTAGTGAAGCCTCTCGATTTCGTTTGAGACATCGCGAATAAAATTCTCAAGGCCTTCTTTCATTCCATTTCTCGCACTTTGATCTTGTCGTCTTCAAGAACAGGATAGTCTTCTTCTGAATCCCAAATTTCAACTTCCCTGATCTCATCAACCTCCAATTCGGTTTCGGTCCAGTAGACGCGAATCAGTTCAGCCTCTTCGGTTGTGACATTGTGGTAATGATAATCGCGAACTGGAGTCTTGATACTATAACCAGTGGATGAATATGGAACGGGACAATTCCCAGCTAGATGTTCGAGTTTTTGCCAATGGGTGTCCTTCTCATACGAGATGGTCGGTTCTTGAACCGCAATTTTCACTGTTACTTGCTTTTTCATGGTGACCTCCATTTGCAACCAGTAAACCGACTTTTCTTTTTCGGTCCCTGTTCTGAATCAAAAGTAGATGCTCCAGTGCATCATCGAAATCGCGAGTAGCGTAGAGAAGCTTTCCATACACTTGCTTTCCTACACTCACCATCTCCCGTATCTGATATTCCGACTTCACGAATTACTCATTATCAAAATCGAAGGATTCCCAATCGATGTCTTCTTCTTCAGGGAACTCGTCGTCTTCCTCATATTCAAAATCTTCTTCGTCTTCCTCAAAGGGTTCTTCGCCATCTTCCTCTTCGGAGAATTCTTCATTTTCTTCTTCGTAGTCGTAGTCTTCGTCGCCCATGTGCTTCTCCTATGTGCGATTCTATTTAGACTGAAGTTCAAGAATCAAACGAGCAAAACAAAGATTTTCATGAAAATCTTTGAACACCAGACATTTCTTTTTCGAGAAGTTGATCGCGAAGATCCCCGATCTCAGCAATAGCCTCCGCAAGGAGTTTGCGGGGAATCCACGCCACCGTATCAGTGCCCTTTTGGTTGTCTGGATTGTTGAACCACTTCAACTTGTAGACCACATCGACATTTTCTTTCATGTGCATTCTGAAATCCTCCTTCATATTCTATCACAACAATTCAAATTCATAACAGACCTTTTACACTGTTCGGCTGTTAACTGTATTTCCAATATCTTGTTCAGGGTTCTTCGCGACCATGTGTTTACATCTTCATTCGCTTTTCTATTGAAGTCATAATCACAAATACTATCCACGCAAACAGTCAACAACTTGTTTGCTTCTACCAACTTTCTCTCATCGACCATCCACTTTCTCCCAAGTACACACGCATCCTTGCGAGATTTCAATCGAACACGGACATGAATCTGTCTCTCCAATGCTTGGTGTTCGAATACCAATTGTTGTTCAAACCAGTCGGATCGTTCTCCGCTCCGATGGGAGCATATCTTGAAGCAAGAAATCGAAGATACTCGACTTTCTCACCAGCGTTCTTCCAACGAACTCTATTCTTCACGATAGTTGCCGCCGCCCATCCTGCTTGCCTGTCGAGGGTCTTCGTCCAAGGTTCATCTTTTCTTCCTATTGCTCTTGGGTTGGATATGACCCCGAATTCCTTTCCGTGACCACCATTCTCAGCTTTGCGAATGGCAAAAAGTATAGAAAGATTCTCGTAGTCTTTGTCTGAGATGTCATTTCTTTTTGCAGCAACCAGTATGACGGAATACTCCTTGCCAAATTGCTTCTTCAATCCTTCGTGAAAGGATTGATGCTTCATTGGACAGAAACCGAGCAGGAGGATAGGTATGAGGAGATTTATCATAATTGTCTTTGGCGACTTTCGTCGCCCGAGACACCCAAAATTATATACTCCCCGATTCGGGAGTCAAGTAGCTTATCGTCATTTTTCTTTTTTCAGTAAAGAAAAACTTGGAACTTCTCGATTTTAGAAAGTCACTACGTTATTATAGGACACTTCTGGTTCCATCCCTAGGAATTCCAAGATGTACTTTATACCCTTGTCCAAAAAGGATTTCACTTCATTCCAAATCTTCATCACAAAACCTTTTAGTTTATCGTAGATACCGATCAGAACATCCTTTATTTTTCCTTCACTTAGAGTTGGTGCCTGTCTTTCCAATTCGGAGAATTCCTCATCCATCTTGTTCACTATCAGAGCAACAACAGACCAAAATCTATATCTTCCAGTCTTCTTTCCGCCATGCTTCTCCGAAGTTGTCTTGAACCTCACCGTGACATTCGCTTGTGATGCCACATTGGAAACAAAACTTTGATTGTCTATGTTGTAATACTTTACTTTATTGCCCTTGTCGTCCACCGACAGGACTTTGGATGCTCTAGCAAGACTCTTCGTGCCAAACTTCACATCCCCACTCATAGCTTCATGCACGAAATAATTCGCGAAGTTCGGGTTTGATTCGAATGTCTCTCTCATCAATGTCTGCAACACCTTGTGTGCTGAATTGGCAGCCATCACCACTCTGTCCTTGCCCTTTTTTATCTCTCCGGCTAGAGGACCAGCTGCCACAGAAGCGGGAGCGAGATTGCTTATCTGAGTCTCTATTTCCGCCAACATCTTTCTTTTTGCACCGCGAATCTTGTTTGCTGCAGCGTAGAATGTAGCAAGAGATTCATTGACCCCACCACCCATCAATTGGGATGCTCCCATCTTCACGGAAACCCTGTCCCTCCCAAGAAGAATATCTGTCTTGGGAGTTCTCGTCGAGCCGGGAACACTTTCGGGAGCCCATATCTCCGCCCATTCAGCTGTGACTGGAAAATTTTCCTGACCCAAACTTTTTGCCGGGCCCTTCACATTGTAACCACTCTCCAAAGCATCACGAATCTTTTTTCCCACACTTATTGGAATACTTACCGGACTTCGGGTCTTTCCTTCGAAAGCCGCGATTATCACGTGCTCCATCTCTTCTCCGCGCGATCTGGCTTGCTCTGTAAGCGAAATGTGGGATTTGAATGATCTCAAGGAAAAACCTCCGAAAGCAATAGAAGCATTCGTATTTATGGTTCTTAGTCATTCGATGTCCGAATTTTCTATTGAACTCAGAAAAACCCGAAAACTTATATCTGGGTGTTCGTCTCTGGGATACATCTCATATACCTTACACTGCGCTCCAACCACAGAATCAGAAAAGACCAACTCCTCTCTCCAAGTCCCATCCATCTTTCCGATAGCAAAAAGATATTTGTTTTGAATCTTGGTTTTCGGCATTCATCCTTCTCCTTCTTTGAAATGCAAATGAAAAAAAGATCCACTTGCACCACAGGTGCAGCAGATCTTTATTGTTTTTTGTAATATCGAGAATGGTTCTTTCTCCACTCGAAATCACTTGTTCTTTTGTTTGTTTTCCTTTACTCCCTTTTCGTCTCCGTGTATCAATCTAGGATCCATGATTCGATTCTTGTTGGGATCAATCGTGTTGTCAACCAATCCCATCTTCTTAGCCATCATCCTCTGAAATTCTTGTCTTTTCAGTCTACTCGCTAATTCTTCGTTCATTTTTATTCTCCATTACACTCAGTGGTATTTATTCATCTAAATATATTGCATGAAGAGATGGATTCGAAAAAGTTTTCTGTATCGATGGATCGCGAAATTTCTCACTTGGTTCGGGGACATTCGTGTTGACTTCGATCCACCTGCTACAAGAGCTCGTCATTTTCGAAAACTATTGAAACTAGCTGAGCCAGGAGATGTGATTTGCCGCAAATATGATTGTTATGTGGATTCGGTGTTCATCGAAGGGGAATACACACACTCAGGAATACTAACCCACAAGGATAAAGTGACACACTCCATAGCCGAAGGAGTCGTGAGTCACGATGTATTGGACTTTGTTTTGGACACCGAAGGGTTCATTCTTCTTCGCCCAAAATACAACAGCGAGCAGAATGTCATAAATTCCACGAAGTTCGCAGAGAATCAAATAGGAAAACCATATGATTTTCTTTTTGACATGCGAGAAAAAGATTCATTCTATTGCCACGAGCTCACTGCTGGAGCGTTGGGAGCAGGAAACCTCAAAGTGACACCAAAGAAAAGCATCATCTACGCATCCGACATCTTTCCACTGTGCAATGTGGTGTATGAATCGGATAAGGATTTTTTCGACGATTAGGAACTGAGAACTTCCTCGTCCTCGAATGACACGGTGATGCTCATCCCCAAAGTAGAAGCATGTTCCTTGACATATTCGTCCATGTCGAAATGCTCGTCCATGTACTCCGGCAATTCAAGAAACCTGCAACCTTCGAACGGCATGTAGTGAATTCCATCTGGCGCTACGATCAAGTATCTCATGTGTGTCTCCAAAAGAGTTGCAGTAAGTTTAACACACGAACCGAGGGAAGTCAAACTCTTGTCAAATAAAAAATTGAAGGAAGGAAGATTCCTCGTCTTCGACTAGATCCAAAGTAAATCCCTTCGAATCCTTCTCTGAAAGAATTGGTTGAACATCTTTCGGAATGGGCCACTCGACACCCACCTTATCGTCATTCCAAGCAAGAGTCCTTTCTGCTTCCTGAATGTACCTACCGGAGCATTTGTAGGAAAATTCAGCCACATCGGAGAGAACAAGGAAACCATGACCGAATCCTGGAGGGATCCATAGCATGGAGCGATTGCTTTCCGAGATCACTTCTCCATGCCATTTTCCGAATGTCTTCGACAGTGGCCGAAGATCGACTGCGACATCGTACACAGCTCCTCTCACCACATGAACCAATTTGCCTTGGGAATACTGCCCACTTTGATAATGGATTCCCCGAAGAACGTTCTTCTTGGACACACTGAAGTTGTCTTGTGTGAACTTTTCCTTGATTCCAATTCTCTCCATCTCACTCAAGTTCCATTTCACCGAGAATTCACCCCTATCGTCCGAATACACTTTGGGGATCAACCTCAAGACACCACTCAAACTTGTTTGTTCCACCTTGAACATCACTTTCGATTTCCTTTCTCTGCAATTGGTTCTTTACCGTCACAGATGGCCTTGAGTGCGGAAATTCTTCCACCCATTTGCTTTTCGGTGGCATCGATCCATTCAGGAACCAAAGTTACTGCATTCGAGGGTGAAACCCTACGGGGGGAGAAGTTGCAATTGGATATTTCCTTGAATTCCTTTCCGTTGATCCATCCTTTTCGGAAAGCAGTTTCCTCCGGTGAACCCAATGTGATTCCCTGACGAACCTGTATGGTCCGAACGAATTCGGAAGCAGACAAAAGAAAGTCGTGGGTTCCAGTGTCGAGCCAAGCATCGCCTCTGCCGAACCTCTTCACTGAAAGCATTCCTCTCTTCATGTACTCCCTATTCACATCCGTGATCTCCAGTTCACCACGGGAAGAAGGCTTGAGGGTGTTTGCTATCCTCGACGCTTCCGAATCGAAGAGATACAACCCCGTGACCGCCAAATTCGAAACGAATTCCTTGGGTTTTTCGATGATCGATTTCGGGGATCCCTTCCTGTCCAACACCACCACTCCATATGAACTTGGGTTGCTCACTTCATATGA
>Ga0208019_1000559_pt1 | contig 20066 bp, 14 predicted proteins | sample CB_VirMetaG_5_FD_184540 | JGI IMG/M metagenome (GOLD analysis project Ga0208019, IMG submission 184540) | Freshwater to marine saline gradient viral communities from Chesapeake Bay - CB_1508_1D Viral MetaG (SPAdes) (version 4) | ecosystem: Environmental > Aquatic > Marine > Coastal | place: USA...
TCAAGGCGACAAGAAAAACACGCAGGGATTAAGCAGAGAAGCAGAGCGGACGCAACTCAACACCGCAGACGCACGATTTAACAAGCAGGTCTATCAAAATGAGGTGAGACAGGCGAACCTCTACGAACAGAGTGAGATGCCCCCGTCTCCTGCTGATGTTGGCGTTTCATTCAAGATTGGGTCGTTCGTGAATAAACTCTCACAACTGCTCGGTTTCAAGACCGATATTTACTCGCAAATCCAAGCACTTTTGAATATAGGACAATCACCTTCACGCCTTATCCAAGATGCCCGTTTGATTAGTTTAAGCACAGATTATTTCAAGGTGGTTGATATTATTGCGACCTATAATGAACTGGTGAATTACATTCAACTCTACGCACCGCAAATTAGGGCATCAAGCGATTTTGCGAACGGCGTGAATACCACCTATCTCCTGCCCCTCATTCAACTATTAAAACAGACAGCACAACTCTACTTGGGGGCATTCAACTCTTTTCCTACTGGACGACAGGCAGGAGCGGACAGAGAGGCGTATGAACGCTTCCGCAAAGGTTCGGCAGAAGGATACGCAACAGTTATGCTTATGGCAGATAATCTTACCAACGCAATCTACTCATCTATCAGTAAGAAAGATGTTGCGAGATATGAAGCAAGCAAGCAGATTTTATCCCAGACATTCAGCAAAAATCCTCTGCCTGTTGCTCCTATCCAACCTCCTCCGCCTCCTCCTATCATACCACAAGACCCAGCACAACAGCAAGGACAGCAAGGACAGCAAGGACAGCAACAGCAAGACCCAGCACAACCACCGCAAAACCCCCAACCTGAACCTCCACAAGGCGGTTATGCGTCAGCGGAAGATTTGGTTCGGGCATACACACAATACTATATAGCGGAAGGTATAGATGCGGGACAAGTATTAAATAGTCGCCGTTTGGGACAGGCAAACGACCTTGTAAGAGACATTTTATCATTTAGAGGTGGGTCTCCCAAGTTCAGCGGTAATTCTGTTAAAAAGGCACTTCCAGTTATTCGTGCTGAACTCCAAGCACAAGCACAGGCACAGCAGGGACAACCAGCACGCCCACCTTCTCCCGTTGGACCACGCCAACGACAACCTTCCGTTCCTCGCAGACCACAACGCCAACTCAACGCAGAACAACAAGCATACGCCAACGACGGAGGAACAGACCAAGCAACTCGCACCAATCCCACTTTCGTATTAAGACCTATTCCTGAACTGGACGGGATAGAAAATACTGATGTGTGGAATACATATACCAATTTGGAAGATGCGGAAGGCAGAGCAATCGCACCAGCAGAACACAGATTACTATTTGATGCGTTGCCTCCTGCTATAATATCAAAGTTGCGTCGTCAGCAACCCGACGGCAGTTTTGATTTAGACCCAGAAACCGCATCAGAGGATAATTTAGAACCTTGGATTAGAAATGTTAAACAGATTAGACAGGCGTGGGGTAATCTACAACAACCTCGGGTTTCAAGTGATACGCTTTATGGTCTTGGTAATGAGGAGTTCTTGCGTGGAAGCGGAATTATGGATACATTAAGCGGTTGGGCGAGCAAGGCAGGAGACGCTGTAAGCGGGTTGTATGACACGATTTCAAGAAATATGCCGACTATGAGTGATGTTCGCAGGGCAACCAGTAGAATTGTGCCTGAAAAGTTTCAGGACTATATCCCGTCAGGTCTTCAACGCACTTTTGCCGACAAGGCAAAGGACTTCTTCGGGTTTGGGCGTAGCGAATTGGAAGCACGAAAGCGACTTGCTGAACTGGCGAGGGGTGATAATCGTATCGTGGATATGTCGCAGGGCAGGGAGAAGCGTGAGAAGTTTATGCCCTTCATTAACGAGTTTGACCCGAAGGCAGAGTTCTTGAAACGCAGAGGTGAGGTTCTTGCTGGTGGAGTTCAATACGGGGTGAATGAGAATATTAATGACCTCTTGCCGTATGAGATGTATGGTGGTAATGTTGATTATGATGACACCGAAGAAATGACACCCTTCAAACGCAGGATTGGTATGCCTAATCCCTTCGCACCGCCTCGCAAGATTGATACTCTTCCTATTCGCCCTGTTCTTGCCTCTAACGCTACTGATATTGATGAGACGCTCCTTCCCTTCCAGCAACTCTTCTCTACTGCTCGTTCAGGACACGCAAAGGAGATGGAAAAACCAAAGGATATGGACGAGAACCCAGACCCTATTCGCATCACCAACGAAAACTGGAAGGTATTTACGGGAAGGCAAGCAAAACCCAAATACAAATTGTCATAATAAAATATTGCGATATAGTATAAAAATGCGACCCTACTACCTTTTAGCACTATTGCCCCTTCTTTTTTCTGCTTCCTGTGTATATACACTACCCGTTGATGAACTCGCAATTTATAATGATGATTTGGACTTTACCAACGCAGACGAGGCAGAAGATTATGGGGCAGACGATTTCTCCCTTGGACTTGATGACGACGAAAACGCAGACGACGAGAACCTTCGGGGAGGCAGACGAATACGACGAGCAGTCAAAAAGGTCTTCAAACGAAGCAAAAAGTCCGCACCAGCACCCCGAAGCAAAAAGTCCGCACCAGCACCCGCACCCGCAAAGGTGGTGGCGAAGGTTAAACCTAAACCCTCCCCCCGCCCCGCCCCCAAGTCCAGTTCGGTCATACGACGCTTACCTGCCGTATTACCCGTATCGGTTGCGACACACAAAATCATAAAAGTTCCGCAGACGCAGAGCGAAAAGGCAGACAAAGTTGCCCGTTATATCAGCGTTCTCAACACCGATATAGATAAAAATCACGAGGCATTTATGACCGAGTATAACGCAGAACTCGCCAAACTGAAAGAAATATCCAGAAAAAAACTCTACACCGAGGAAGAGTATCTTAAAGCACAACGGGAACTAAATGCTAAATATAAAGTGTGGAAGGACACGCTCCACGCATTCAGCGTCAGCAACTCAACGCTGTCCTCTTTGCGACACCACAACAGCAGTTTTGTTGAAGAAAAAAATCTGCTTACACATCTCTACGAGTATGTAAAGATGTTCTCCACCAAGCAGGGTTATTATAAGCATAACTGCGTTTGTAATGCGACCATAATGAACGATTTGCGGTTTATTTAGGGTGTGTTGCTTCCGCCCATTCATAAGGATTGATGTGAGAGGGACACTTTTGACACTCCTCACACTCACAAAGAGTATTCGCTTGTGCCTTCTTCGCCTCTTCTCTCTTCTTCTTGTTCTCTTGTCTCTTCTTCCTTGCCTCCTCCTTGCGTTGTGCTTCCTCACGCTCCATCTTGTCCCTGCGTCTGTAAATTGCGAGGTCGTGTTCCATATTTTTAATATATCCAGAGATGCTGATAAAGGGGGCGTGGAAAACCTCATATCCGTTTGCTGTCAGCAATTCAATTGCGTTCTTGATTGCGTTGCTTTGTTCCATTCTTGCTTTCTTTGAGTGCGTTGATACTTAAAGATTGAATGAAAACCAAATCAATTTTTTTTGAAAATAGTGAAAAATACGCATATCACAAAAAAACTTTTAGAAAACTTTTGAAAAAAAGTAAGATATTAGGATTTCAATTGTTTTTGAAAAAAATTGAAATGTTTTAATCACATTATATAATAGACAGCGATACAAGCACAACGATTATATAATGAGCGGAAGCAGAGGAATTGATTTCAAGAACCAACTTGACACCCTTTATAAGGGCATTCACGCAACAGGCGAGGCATTCGGCAGGGAATACGACCAGAAGATTTGCGAACTTATCCCAGATTTCTTTGATGTGGAAGACCTATTTGACGACGAATATCTCCAAGATTTCGCCCACACCTACACGCAAGAGCAAATCCAGAATGGAGTGATGGGCGTGAGCGACCTTCTTGACCTTGAAGATGATGATGTCAAGGCACAATTGTTCGCACTCGTTCAGGCAAACTTCACCAAGGAGGAGGTGTTCCCCGAAGACAAACCAATCGGCATCAGCGACAGCGTGAGCGACGCAGTAGGCAGACAGGTTGAAGTCCTTGAAGCACAGAACCAAGCACTTCGCTTTGAAAACCAAAAATTACAACAGCAACTCAACGCAATCAAATCCCTTCTACACGCCAATTAGGGTTGGGGTGAGGTTTCCACACAGCACCACGAGGCACACAGGTAGGCGAAGAAACAGGGTCTTCCATACAGGGAGAACCAAAAGAGACAGAGCGAAATCCCAGTCGTTCAGCGGTAGATGTCTCTAATTTTTTTTTCAATTCAGCATTTTCTTCCTCTAATTGCTTAATACGGGAATGTAGTTTTGAAACTTCATAATAGGCAACAGCACCCTCCATTTTGTCTAATCACTTAAACAAGATGGAGAAAAAAACACCTTAATCTTCACTCAACGACAACCGAAAGTAATTTTAGGTGGTAATGTAAGCGAAACATTAGGGTTGGGACACAGAACGGGCAACACCCTTTTTGCTAAATCCACGACAGGTTTGATAGGAGGGCGGGGAAGTTTGACAGGCATTCTTTTCTATATTACGCCAAGATTTTAATTTTGCCGAAGGCAACAAAAGGGAGGTGAAGTAGGTGAGGTAGGTGGGGTAGGGTGAAGCGTTTGACAAAAGTCCGCCAATCTCCAAACCCACCAAACCGAACAATAGGATAGGATTGCTATTCACCCCACCCCACCTCACCTACCTCACCTACCTCACCTACCCCCACACTCAAAAAATATGATGAAATGCTATTTTTCACACATTTCAAAAAAAATTGATTTGTTTTGAGTATTAATCTACTTATAGCAGTCATTCAACGCAATCGTATCGTATGTCTATCTCGCAAGGAACTATGTATCTTGAAGGTTTTGGTAATGTGCCTTTCACGCATACCACTCTTGTTGCCCCCCCTGCCGTCAAGTTCAACGCCCCAAAGCACCGTGGAGAGTGTGGGGTCAAAAATGGAAAAATCCAAATCCCCTTCTTTCATATGGGGTGCTGTGGAGATGAAAGTATGGTCGTCCAAATCCAGACAGTTAATATTCCTACACAAATCAACAAGGAGTTCTTCGCCAAAATCGCTATGCTATTGAAACTTATCCCCTTTCTTGACTGGGATTGGAGCAGTTTTCGCAGGAACATTCTCGCACCCAACAAGGAACACATCACCGAAATCTTCGGCGAGTTCTTCGCCAAGCGGATTATGGAAGACCTGTATGTTGTCCTAAACAACTGGGACAAACCCACCGAGGAAGATGAACTCCAAGCACAAGAAGCAGGTGTCGTCCTTGTTTCGCATAGGACATTCTTCACAGAGAAGAAGGTAGAGTATTAAACACGCACAAATAAAGAGAAGGCAGGGTAAGACCTTCTTTTTATTTTATTACTTACCGAGGAGGGGGTTTGAACCGCCTGACCTACGCATTATGAGTGCGTCGTTCTTCCGCTGAACTACCTCGGTAAAACCAGTTAAGATTTTTTTCATTAGGGGTGGTGGAGGACTTACTAAAAACGGGACTTACAATCATCTCTCGTCGCTTGTAGCGACCTCTGGTGAAACGCCCTAAATCAATTACATACCAAGATGCTTCGCCATCTTACCGCCCGAAGCACCGCCACCGCTGACACCACCGCCAGAGAGACCACCGCCAGACGAACCCATACCAACAGCGTCCATCAAAGGACGAGCAAGCATCTTAACCTTGTCTTCAACCGCACCACCGACGATACGGGCAAGACCAGATTTGGAATACTGGGGACGAGAAGACACAGCAAGCACATCAGCACGAGACAAGATGGCGGTGTAGGTCTGGGAAGTTCCACGCTCAATTGCGAACACACCCGAGTTCATAGTAATCAGCACAAGTTCATACTCGTTCGCACCGATATTGAGACCCGTATGGTTCTCCAACTCAACCTTGAATTGAAGTTGGAAAGCACCGATAGAACCAGAAGCATACACATCATCAAGTTCAATATGGCGACCAAACTCCAAGGCGAGAACCGAACCGCAAAGGGGGAGAACCTGCGGAAGAGCAGTAGCGGACGCTGGTCCTACCTGCGAGGACTTGTAAGCACGACCGCTGTATTCCGCCCAAGTTTGATTAGAACCACTCTCAACAGACATACGCCACAAGTCCCACATAGTAGCACCCGAGAGAAGACCTGCCTTGTTGTTGAAGTTGATAGTAATCTTCCTGATGGGAAGGAAGGCATCAGCGTCGGCGGGTGTCTGGGAAGCAAGCACCTTACGGGCAACGATAATCAGTTTGTCAGGCACAGAGTTCAACTGGATACTCTGGAAGTTCTGCTCCGCAGAAGAACCGTTGGCGATTGCCTGTGAGACAGAGGTCAAATACCGAGGATACTCGGCAAATGGCAGAACATTACGAGCAGAGACCAAGTTGGAGGGTTGGCGGGTCAAGAAGAGCATAAGCAACTGGGAAGACACGACGCTTGAAATGTAGGGTTGAGTGCCGATAGAGAACCAAGGATTAGCAACAGTAGCAGTAGCAGTTCCCGTTGGTCCGTTGGCGAGACGAACAGCACGATTAGCAGAACCCAAGTTGAAGACAAAGTTGAGGGTCTGGACGCCATACATACCAGCGTTGTTGCTCTCTGGGTCGCACCAGATAAAAGGAGACAACATAAGAGGTTCTCGGGTCTTAAAGGTGATGACAATCGTTCTCTCGGCAAGGTCAGCACCGTTCGCCTTGGGCGTATTACCAGCAATAGAGGTGATGACAAATGAACCTCTGGGTTGGAAATCTTGGTCTAACTCGCAGTCGTTCCAAGCGGAGTTGGGGTTGTTGTTCGCACCAAGAGCGTCGGTGTAAGACCAATAACTATCATACTGGGTAGGAGTAGCGTTGTTGTAGCGGGCAACTTCACGGCGGTCGCCGAAGCGAAGCAACTGGAACATAATATCACGCTGGTTCTGCGAGACAGTATTGTTGTTGATGGTCGCCTGAATAGTAGAGCAACAAGAATGGAAAGGGAATGGACCAAGGGCAGAAGCGTATCCTAAATTAACGACTGCCTGACCGACAGGCATATCAGCGGTAGGGGTCGCCTTAAAGGTGATAGACATCTCTGTCTCCACCATAACACGGCGACTAAATACTGTGCTTTCACTCGGCAACTGGATATTAAAAGTGATGGAAGAGGTGGATTTGGAAATCGCCTCATACTGGGACGGGGTAATATTTTGAGCACCCTTAAAGACGGCATAACGAACCTTGTCGGTAGTCAGTAGCAAATCGTCTTGGACGCAAACCTTCTCAAAATCAGCGGACGCCATTTTATCTTCGTTTATAATTATAACAAAGATAAAAAAATATTAGATTATGCCTAAAATCAATAAACTCCTTGGTCTTTCTTACGGAACATAATTTTCAAGGAGCAAGAGCAACCATATTGAAGATAAAAGTCGTGGTAAATGCCATACACATCTTTCCACGCCACGCTAATTTGAATGCCGTAAAGTGGGGAATTGGATTGAAGGTCTATCAGGCGATATTCGGCAGTAGGCAAGTAAAGCACATTCGGGAAGTATTCAGTTCCGTTTGTTAAATTAACCACGAGGTCGGTAATTTCGTTGCTTAAATTATCATTCTGTCCTACCGAACCATTATTATTGCTTAATATTCTGGGAATACCTATCAACTGGGGGAGAACGGGTAAGAGGGTAGTCGTAAAGACGAGCGACTGAATAGGGCAGAGGGTCGCACCTGTGCTATATGGTTGTTCCATATAAAGGGCATCATAAGGCGGTCCAGCAGTCGCATTAGTCGCTACATAATTGTTGCCTACCCCTCCTTTTTTGTTAAATACCTTAATCAAATAGTTCGCCTCGCCATCATTCACACTCACAGGGTTAGGTTCAAAGGTATAGTTGTGGATTGACTGGAAGGACGAAAAGAGGGTAAATAGGGGGTTGTTAAAATAGACGAAACCGACTGCCGAACCGACCCCTAAACAATCTTGGGTGAAGAGGTCTGCCTGTGCGACCAGCGTTGCGATTGCCCTTTGAGCGTCCCAAAGCAAATAGGGTTCATTACCAGCAATCCAAGTCGCAGGGAGGGTGATGGGGGCGGGGAGGTGTGCGAGTGCCTGTGCGATAATATCAGCATAAGCATCTTTGAGTGCCTCGTTAATCATACAGATAAACGCCTGAATGTTATTCACCCAGTAGTAGGGTTCGGTTGCTTCATTAAGCGTAGCAGGGACGACAGCAGGAGGGTCATAAATATTTGATTGGGGGACATAAATAACACGCTTCTTTGAAATCAATCGGTCAGCAGGAGCGAGGGGAGGGTTATACTCCAAACTCACATAATAGACAGTATTGTTCCAAGGGGAAGGACCAACGGCATTCTGTAATTCAATCTGGGGAATAAATAAGGGCATACTTCCTGCGGTGTCTAAACTAAACCGAATGATAGAAAGGAAGTAGTCGCTGGGGTTGTCAAGGATAGGACTGCTTCTCACCTCGGTAAAGGTAAGGCGGTTAGGTTGTGCCGTTTGTGATGTAGTAAGAGATGGTGTAATCGTATTCACGACATCTAAATCGTAATATACCTGCGTTGGTTGCGTCATATTGTTTCTATACCTTATACTTATATAAAATAATGATGAAAATCGCCTAAATAGTTGTGTAAATAATCTTGTGCGACCCGTTGGCGTGTAATAATCTAAATAATACTGGAATAATCTAATAAAAATACATTAATACAGGAAAAATAATATTATTATTACGAATAATAGTGTAATTTGGTTATATTATTACTCATTTTATACATTATATACTGGAATAATCTAAATACGGGCAGTAATAATCCAAAATTGAGGCGTGGGTAGGTGGAGTAGGTGGGGTGGGGTGGGGTGAATGTCATACTTATCCATATATGCGATAAGTATGAGATTGAGAAATGGAAATAGATGGTGAAATGCCTCACCCTACCTCACCTACTTCACCTAAAACTTTAAGCAGAGGCAACATTCACAGCAGGGAGACCGCAAGCAAGAACACAGTATTCAACAGTTCCAGCATAAGTAGCATCAAGACCAACAGCAGTAAATCCTGTTCCAGCAGTAATAGCAACTGTGAATTGATTATCAAGACCTAAATCAGGGTTCGCTCGTGCGGTGATTGTAGCGACACGCAGAACTACTTTATCAGTAGCAACGATAGAGGCACAAGGAACAGTAGCAGTCTGTCCTGCCACGAATGTAAGAACGCCGTGCTGTTTTATCGCAGTTCCAGCGACGCTATAAGAAGACGCAGAAGAAAGAGACATTTTGACTTTGTTTATAATTAATGTGAAGATAATAATTTTGCTAAAATACTCCCTTAATTCATTATGGAACAAAAGCAACACCACCATTTATACCTCCTGTCGCAACCCAACTTTGTAAATCTTCACTTGCTACGAAACTTTGGGAACTAAAACTTTCACAAGTAGCAGAGGTTTTCCCAGTTAAATCGTTTGTTATTCTAAACTTCGCAGGAGGAGTAAGGGTAAATGTTGCTGGAAGACCTGCGTAATCAGTTCCATTTATAGTTATATTTCCACTAAAATTACCACCACCCGTATCAATTAAATCCACAGACGGATTTGTTCCTTGAATGTTAGTTATGTTAAAAATAAATGTATATGTAGTTCCTGAAACTACTTGATATGTATTACCTGCTATTGAATTAAAAGCAACATTTCCACTCTGTATTATACCCCAATTTGAAGGGTCGCTCCCAAGTAAAGTAGTCGTTCCTCCTGCGTCGCATAAATCACAAACGCCGTCATCTGTTAATTGCTCTGGAAATTGTGCGTTTGCTACTATATAGACATTCGCCACGAATGAAGTAATCAGGATATTAGAAGGAGCAGTCCAAGTGAAAAATGTTATTTGGTTTGCGAGAGCGGAGACATTTGCTCCCGTAGTAGAAGGAGTGTTTTTTACCTGTTGATTATAAGTATGATATGTTCTATCCGCCGTTATGACGCAAGTATCATTTGCGGTAAGAGGTGCTGTTATTGTAAGAGGCGTATCATCAACGCTATTCCTAAATATGATTGCGGAAGAACCTGAACCCGACGCTTTCCATTCTAATCCTGACGCTGTTGCTGAATTAGCAGTCAATACCATATCATTCGCTCCTGCTGGTAGAATAACCCCTGCTACTGGGTTTCCTCCAACTTGAACTCCACCTCCTACAATCAGGTCTCCTTTGCCTGTAAAATTAACAGCGACCTTACTTGCGTTTCCGTCGGCGAACTCTGTAAGCGGTGCGAGTGCTGTGATTGTGCCTGAACCTCCTGCGTTTATCCAAGCAGGAACACCACCAGCAATCCCTAATATTTGCCCTGCTGTCGGCACATTTGTTAATGCCCCTGTTTTTGCTGTCCCGTTGCCGTAAGGGATTTCACCAACACTCGCAGAAAAATTAATACTGATTGTATTCGTGCCTACACCTGCGTCATCTACAAGGGGGGCAGTTGCGTCAATAATACCACTTGCTCCTGTGGGTGGCGACCACTTTAATCCTGTTGCTGTTGTTGCGTCGCTTGTAAGAACATATTTATCTTGTGGTGGTGCTGGGACTAATGCCCCTGTTTTTGCTGTGCCGTTTCCTGCGGGGATTTCACCCTTGACTGCTGTAAATGCGATTGAGAGTTCATTCGTCCCTGCGACTGGTTCTAAATCTTGAAGCGGTGCTATTGTAGTGATTGTTCCCGCTGGACCAGCGAGAGGTTTCCAAGCGAGACCCGCTGACCCTGCCCCTAATGTATTATCACTTGTAAGAACATAATTGTTTTGTGCTGGTGCTGGAACGATTGCTGTGGCGTTTGCTGGGTTTGCTGATATGAGTTGCTGATAATCAAGCGGAATACCTGCTGGGTTTGCGATATACCTCAATCCTGTTGCTGTGTTGCTGTCGTAAGATAGAACACTTCCGTCCGCTGGTGGCACATCTGGGAACGCTGTTTCTTCCCCTCCTGCGAGTGCTGTTATAATTTGACCTTTTGCGAGCGGAATACCGCCTCCTTGCGGGACTAAATCATCATATATCTTACCCGTTGCTTGATTAATAATACTGCCTACGGACATACTAAATCTTTGATTTGATATATATGAAGATTTTATTTTTTATGTAATTTGTTCTAAATCCTGAACCTTACTGCCATATATCCACTTGCTCCTGCTTGTGCTGAACCTGCTCCTATCGCACCTGCTCCACCGCTTCCAGTATTCGCAGAAGGAGCGGAGGGAACACTTCCAGAATTACCACCAGCACACCCACCTACACCGAAAGATGTAGAAACACCTGTAAAAGTAGTAGTAATACCTACACCACCTCCACCTGCCGTTGCCGTAGGCGGATTAGTAATAGTTCGTTGAGAACCAGCACCACCAGCACCCCCTCCGCCTCCATTATTGCCTGACCCATTTGAAGACCCACCAGCAGAACCATAAATACCGAATGACTGAACTGCTGGATTTCCACCATAACCACCTCTATAAGATGCCCCACCAGCATTATAACCCTGTTTTCCTCCACTCCAACTTGAACCACCACAAACCCCGCCTAATGCTTCATATTTTAGTGTTCCTGCTGAACCTACGGGTTGTAAATTAAAACCACTTGAACCGCCAAAAACAATACCACCTGCTACGCCTTCTGCTCCACCTGCTCCAACATTTATATCATAAGTTCCTACTGGTAAATATAGAGTATTAATTAATACTTGACCCGCACCACCACCACCACCACCTTCACCACCATAACCCGCACCACTACCACCACCACCACCACCGCCGACCATTAAAATATCAAAAAGACCTGCGACTGAAATAGTAAAAGTTCTCGTGCCTGAAAGTGCCGTCCAAGCAAGGAGAGTATATTGATTTGTGTCTGTAATTGTAGAGGAAGTCCCCCCGATTTGCGTTGCTATTCCGTATCCGTTCATTCCTATTGGTGTTATATATATAGGATATAGAAAAAACTTAATTTCTGTCGCCGATATTTTATATCCAACCTGTCTAACCAAACTTAAATCTTGTCCTGCGGGTTGTATTCCAGTAATTTCACCTGCGACGGAACTTACAAAAACAGCACCTCCTATATCTCCGTCTGCGACAACAATAGGGATATTTCCTGTATTAGAAGCAATCCACATACCAGCGACACTACTATCCGTTCCAACTGCGAATGCGAGTAATTTTCCCTGTGAGTTTGTATTATCCGCTAATACCCAGTCCCCAACACTATCTAAATAATAAAGTTTCAAGGGGGTTGTAGCAGTAGCGTTTCCAAAATAAACTATATTGTTAAATACATTCGCAGGAACAGGAACAGAACCCCAACTTGGAGAAGACCCTACGCCATTACTTAATAGAACTTCTCCCGCTGTTCCAACGCCTCCACTTATTTCCCATTCACCAGTATCGTTGATTGTTAATCTATCTGTATTTGCCGTTTTTAATACAACATTTCCAGTTCCTTTTGCTTCTACATCTATATCGTTGTTGTTTTGTGAATGAATAAGCGGACAATTGTGGATTTCTCCATTCGTCATATTAAGTGTTTTTCCATTTGCGTCTATACTTCCTACTGGGTTCAACATTAGGTCGCCCGTGCTTGTTATTTCAGCACATCTCAATAATGTATTATCATTTAAATCAATATCAGTTGCTCCTGCTGAATTACCAGCGAGTAATGTAGTAGCGAGGTCTTCTGTTGCTGGTGTCGCTATTGTAGTCCATAATGTAAGTCCTCCTGCTCCTGCTGATAATACTTGTCCTGCTGTTCCCACCGAAGCAACACTATCAACAAGGGAAATACCACCCATATTTAAATTAGAGGTAAGGGGTGATTGAAGTTCAACAATAGGGTTCGCCGTTGGTCCTGTTATATTTATATTATTTCCTGCTGTGATTGAGTTAATATCACCTGCTTCACCGCCCCACCTCACGCCGAGAGGTTGTGTGTCGTCAATAATAAGAACCTGCCCGTTATTCCCTGCTGGTAATACTACAAGTTCTTCTGTATTCACGCCATTCCCAACAAGTAGCGACCCTTTTGCCGTTGCTCCTTTGATTTGTAGAGTGTCTCCTGCTTCTCCTATTTGTAGTGCGAGGTTGTTCCCCTGATACACTTTTCCAGTTTCAATACTTACACAACCTAAATTATCAAAGTCGGTCGCTGACTGCGGTATTCCTGTCGTTGGATTGAGTGCCGAATTGCCTGTTGCGAGAACTTCCCCGAGGTTCTGCTGTGCGTCGGGGTGTTCCCAAGGAATAAGGTCAGGATAGAACTTGCCCTTGTAATCGGCATTAGGGTTATTCTGGTCTATACTGCTTGAAATAGACATTTTTCTATTTTATATATAGATATATATAAGATTTTTTATTTCTCTATCTATATATAAAAAAAATGAGTGTTGATGTGAATACCACCGACCCAAATCTACAATTGCCCGATAAGAGTGTATTGTATGAGATGGCGGGTGCTTCGTATGCGGACAACTACACGGGCAGTATTGATGGGTTTAGTTTGCTAAAACAGACCCCTACATTAAAGTTCTTCAAAAAAGATGATTATCCTGTAATTGTAGTATCGGTTCGTGGGACTGCCGACTTTCAGGATTTTCAAGCGTGGTTGCCTGTGGTTTTAGACAAGATTTCCACTACCCAACGATACTTGAAAGACACAGGTATATTAGAGTATTTTCAGCAAGATTATTTACCCACACATTACTATTATTACGCAACAGGTCATTCTCTCGGCGGTGTCATTATAGACGAGTGGTTGAAGAGAGGTTTGATATTGAAGGCAAGGACTTATAACCCAGCAATCCAGCAGGGCGATTTAAGTAATACTGTGCTTGATAATTATCGGGTGTATGCGACAGGCGACCCTTTGTATGGTCTATTTGGTCGCAGGGCAAAGAAAACACCAGAAGTGCGACAATCCCAGCACCCCTTCGGGTGGGAACAGGGTAAGCAGTTTCTATTATCGCCTATTTATTATTTCGGCAAAGATGCCTTGCGGGAGCATAATTTAAATAATATTGTTTTTCACGGTGGTCGTTTTCAGGAGAGGTAGAAAGTAGGTGAGGTAGGTGGGGTGGGGTGAGGTGAATAGCAATCCTATCCTATTGTTCGTTTTGGTGGGTTTTGAAGTTGGCGGACTTTTGTCAAACGCCTCACCCTACCTCACCTACCTCACCTACTTTTAAAAAGTCCTTTGACTGATTGCGTTGGACGCAATCGCATCATACGACAGACCTGTTTCACTCTTGATTTCCGCAATCCAATCGTGAAAATCTTGAAGCGACATATTCTCTCGTAGGTTTGCTTTTATCCAGAGAACCGCAAATGCCCCACAGGTCGCAACTGGCGACTTCTTTGACTGATATTGAACCTTGTTGTATTCAATATTTTTTCCTGCTTGTTGTGCTTTGCGTAGAAGTTGCGAGAGATAGGGTCGTTCTTGCCCTAACTCTTGGTTGCGTCCTTGGGAGTTCCAGTAGAGAGGACCATCTATCTTACTGCCGTAAGAGCAGAAAAACGCAATCGTATCTTTGCCGTTATTGATATACCGATTAACAGAACACCAGTGCCCGTTGTTAGGGGCGTGTTCGTAAAGCAAGAAAAAGTATGACTTGGGTTGCGGTAGAAGTTGCGTGATGTCTTGAATATCTGCGAGTTCGCTGTATTTCAAGATTTTCGCATTTGGTAGGTATTTGCGAATATTATCATCACCCATAGGTGTCTCGCTAATTTCTTTCACTTTTGGATTGCCTTCACCTGCGACCTTATTTAATATTTGCTTCGCCTCTTTTAGTTCTTCTGCGTCGGTCTGTGCGAGGCGACCGCCAACCTTTCGTTCCTTGAATGGCGAGAGATTGCTTTCACCTTTGATTTTCTGCTTTTCGGTGATTTGAAGGCGGAGATTTTCAGGGTCTATTTCCTGTGGTGTAAGGGGTGTATCCTTTGAGATACGCTTGGTTGGGCGATATACTGGATATTCCTGATTACCGACATCTTTCCACTCCTCCTTGAACCAACGGGCAAGTGGTCGTCCGCCGTTGTCCTTGAACTTACCGCCGAGTTCTTTGTATCGCTTAACGACTGCTCCGCTCCTGTAAGCACTCGGTTTTTTATATCGTGGATATACTTCTGCTTTCGCTTGTTCGTAGAGTTTCTTGTTGAGGGGGACTGCCCCTCCGCTATATCCTGACCCACGCTGGTCGGGATATTTTCTTTTTAATTCTTCATATTCGGCAAGTCGTTCTGGTGTATGTTCTGCTCTAAATCTTGCTTCTGTTTCATCTCCAATCTGTCTTAATATGTCTCGTGGAAATATATAAGTGCCGTCCCTAACTAACTGCTGTTGTGTAGGATTAAGTTGTAGCAATTTTGTTTGTTTTATGTCTTCTGCGATTGCTTTGTATCTATCATCATAATTTTTTAATTTTAGTAAGTCCCATTCCTTTTTGTGTTCTGCCATTTGTCTATCCAGTTCATCTTCTCCGTCCATACCGCCCTTCTTGGAACTCCCGTCCCAGAGAATATTGATGGCGAGCGAGTTCGGCGAGTATTTATTTTTCGCCCAGTCGCCCTTGATTTTAGTTGCCCTCGCTAAATATTGTTTGCGTTTCTTTTCGGCAATACTTTTGAAATGCTGTTTGTAAATAATGTAGTCGTTGTTGTTGATACTGCCGAACTTCACGCCTCGCAGGACGAGTTTATGCTTCCCGTCATCAGCAAGACGCAGGTCGGCATAATCTTTATATCCTGCCTTCTTCGCAAATGCTTTCGCCTGTTTTAAATATTCAGGTTCGCCAGTTGCTTCTTCTACATCAAACGCCTTCTCATCTTCAAGGCGGATAATCGCTTCTGCGTCTGCTTTCGCTTGTTCGTCGCCGTCGGCGTCTTCGTCTGCTCCGCCATACAATCCAAATAGTTTATCCCAATCTCGGTCATCAAAACCGCCAATCATACCACCTTTCATCTTCTCTTCGTCGTCGGCATTCGCATATAACGCTTTAAGTTGCTCTTTTGCTCGTTTAAGAGGGAGAGGGTCGTTGCTGTGGGAGCGGTCTGTTCCTTTCGTAAAGACCTTCCAACCTTTCTCCACTTTGCGTATTTCGTAAGGCATTATTTATTATATGCGAATATAATTATTTCGTGTAAATGTATTCCTTTTGTTGTGCGACGCTGTGTCCCATTTTTTCAGCGTCGTCTGCTTGTTCCTGCGTGAGTTTTCCATACTTGTCAGTCAGGTAAGCGTGTCGCAATTTGCTACTGCCCGTTCCTTTTCCAAGTGCCGAGTTCAAAATGCGAGTGATTGCGTTTAGTTGCGATACTGGTTCGCCGTCGGCATACACAAGGAACTTCACAGCAGGACTTTCTTTCGGTAAGCGACCCTTGACAAGAAGAGGGTGATGCTTGTAGTAGATTTGTAGCACACGCTTCAATTCAGGTTCAACTGCCTCGGTTTGCGTTCCATACTTCTTATCAGTTTTATATTTGTGGAACACGAACTCCTGTGGGTCTTTGAGCGTGATATAGTTGCGGTCTTCGGGCAACTGGGGCGAGTTCTTATCCACAATATAGCAGTTCAGGTAATCTCCATTACGACGGGGTGCTTGAAGCGTGTAAAGCGACACGACAACCCACTTCAATAGGGTTTCATATTGCGGTGGTGTGAGTTGCTTTGCGTCGGCGAATGCGACCACCTGATTACCGAGCGTGTTGCGTTTCTCGGTGATTTCGTCCCACTTCGGCAGGGTCTCGGGGTCGTGCTTGATTTCTTTCACTTCCTTATTTTTTGTAAGCATCATATCGTAATATTTGGTGTATAACTTCTTGTGCTTGGGTTGCGTTCCGCCAAGGTTCAACGCCGACACAATCGCAATATAAAAGTTGCGTTGCGTGGTCGGTGCGTAATCCTTCAATCTCTCGGCGATTGTCTCGGGTTTCTCCAAAAACTTAAAATCGGTGAGTGGCGACCCACCATTCAGTTTTCGCAAATTACTAAAATAGAGTTTCTGCGACGATTGCGAAATATTTGCGTCGCTAAATCTCTCGGCAAGATTATTCTCAAATGAGTTCATATTATTCTTTCTATAATATAAACCAAGATTATTTTTATGTGCGTTTTGACGATTAGATTATTTGGGTGAGTAGATTAACAGGAATAAAAATGTAATCCTGTTCTGTGTCATAACCGAGGCGGTCTTGACGGCAGTAGGGGGCAATCGTGAAAGTGCTAAATGTTTCCTTGTCGTAGGTGATATAAAATAATCCATCATCAAACTTGAATAAAAAAATATTACCTGTTGGATTTTCCGCCAAGAGTTTTCCAAGTGGGAGCATAGTTGTTGCGAACCTGTTGCGTTTCAATCTGCGTGTTTTGAGTTCATATTTCGTGCCTCCTGTGCTGTTATAATCATACCTGCTATATTTATCCTCTGCCTTGACGATTGTGTCGTCTGCGAAATACCTGCGGAGCGTAGTGAGAATGCTGTCTTCTGCGTTGCGTCCATATTCATAATCACGATTGAACGCCTCTTTTTGTTGAATAGCAACCGAACACATTTTAGATTATATATTACCTAAATATAATAAATAATCCAGTTTTACCGCAAATAATCTAATTATCGCATTCCAAATCTTCTTCTGGGATTTCTTCTTCTACATCTTCGGTGTATTCATAATACTTCACCCACTTTTGACCGCCTTTGCTGTGGAGTGTAATCTCATTATATTTCAAAGCATTTAATAGTTGTTGTGCTGAAATCCTGTGTTCTGTTTGATTAAACTTCTTCAAGAGGTCGCCTGTGCTGTATGTATGTTCTGCCCTCCATTTCGGTAATTCTTTCTTGTCGCCTGTCGTGGGTTCTTGAACCGACTTGAAGTGTGTATCAAACCACGCTTTAAAATGGTTGTTGTCAGCAACATATTCTTCAACTGCCTCCTTCGCAGTTTCAGGCATTTCAATATCCTTTGCGTCCTTGTTGGCGTGAGCGATTTCAATCATATAAAGCATAAACTCCTTGATAAACGCTTGGTCGTATTTTAGGTCTTTGAGGGTGCTGTCGCCCTTCTTTTCATATTTTTTTGAAGGGTCTGGGTTGCTCTTGAACGAACACAGGAAGGGGTGGATACTCAATCTGCGTAAGAGACCCCTATCAAGTTTCCTGATTTCTGGTTTGTTATTACAGGACATTAGAACTGTGAAGCGAGGTTCAAACACCTTGTTATTCGCAAACAGAAACCTCGCCGAGATTTCATCTCTGCCTGTGAGTGCCTTGACGAACTCAACATTCATATAGCAATTTTTCTCACCATTATCAGGTTCGCTTACAAGGACAATTCTCACGCCGTCCGCTGACGCAAGGCAGGGCGACGCTTGACCGCCCTTTGTGATGCTCGTCAAGAATGTCTGTTCGGCAGTCAATACATAATCACCGCCACCTGCTTTCAAGTAGGAGGTCAATATGCCCTTGCCGTTGCCTCCTGACCCTGTCAAGATATAGAGCATCTCAAATCGGTTCGTGAAGAAGGACAACGCCGAGCATTTCAACCAGTATTCACGCAAGGGTAAGTCAGGGAAGATGCTTTCAATAATCGCTTGGACTTTCTTGCGTTGTTCTGGATTGCTCTTCCTATCACCCATATTGTAGCGAGTGGTCTTGCTGATATAGTCGCTTGGTAGGATTTGGCGGTATTGATTGGTTTGGAGGTCATACACGCAATCATTAAACGCAAGGAGGTTGGTATTTGCGTCCATTTTTGCGTCCAGTTGCTCCTTCTCAACAAAGCACAATTTCGGTAGGAAACTGGCGATATTTTCAAGGGGTTTGCGGTCGCCAAGTCGGCGATATTCTTTCAAAAGTGTCGCACTTCTGTCCTTTGTTTTCTCATCAAGAGGGTTGAGATTTTTGCGTTGGTCTTCAATAATTTCACGCAGGACTTCGCTAATCACATTCGTAATACCGATTGGGATTTGTTTGCCTGTGTTGTAATACCGATTGTTCTCCCTTATCTCCCACCAGAGCGTTTGCTCGCTATAAAAGTATTTATCAGGGCGAACCGAGTAGAACATCTTGGCGTATTCAATATCCGCAACACCCATATCCAGTTGCTTATAGAAGTCCCTGCGTTGCTTTTGGAGTGCTTCAAATAGGGGTTTGTTGTCTTGTTTCAACCAGTTCCACAGGGTCGCTTGGGTTAGACCCCCTTCCTTGCGGAACTTGATGCCTTCAAATATGGATTTGTTGTTGTTTTTGTCATATTTCGTGCCTTGTCTGCGTTCCTCGCAAATCTTATCAAACATCTTGTAGTCCCAGTTTTCTTGACGCACGACAATCAGCATCTTCAACCAGTCGTCATAACTGGCGAACCGCTTTTGAGCGAGACCCTTGAATAGTTGTTCGGCGAGGTTGCTGTCTTCTGCTGGTGCTTGTTCTGGTTCTGGTTCTGGTGCTTGGGAAGCGTGTGCTTCTTGCTTGACTGGTCTCGCAGGTCTGGGGGCAGGGGCAACAGGTTCAATTTTTTCGCAACCCTGCGGAATATGCTGTATCACATTATCAAGGATAGACCCCTTGACAATTTTGCTGATGCGTTCAGGTTGCTCTTCATATTTGTAGGCATTCACCGCCCTCACTTTTCCATTCACACGATAAACTTGCGTGTCAAGGTTGAGCGTATTCTCTTTGTTTTCAGTATTGATTTCAATCGTATCACCGAGGATTGCTTGGAGTTCAGGCAGGGTGTTTTGAACCACATAATCTTTAATCATATGACAGGTTGGAAACACTTTGTTATATATTAGGGTGAAACTAATTTTTTTGACACTCTTCCTAATTCTCATCACCTTCCCATTTTCACGCTTGACATTAAACTTTAATGCTTGAAAGTGCGAGGAGTTCCTGACACCAATTATGCGGTCATCACCGCAGAACTTTTCCTGACATTCAGCGACAATCTTGTTGAAGGTTGCTTCGTCGGTGTCAGCAGACATCTCGCCATCAATAT
>Ga0208019_1000562_pt1 | contig 19987 bp, 19 predicted proteins | sample CB_VirMetaG_5_FD_184540 | JGI IMG/M metagenome (GOLD analysis project Ga0208019, IMG submission 184540) | Freshwater to marine saline gradient viral communities from Chesapeake Bay - CB_1508_1D Viral MetaG (SPAdes) (version 4) | ecosystem: Environmental > Aquatic > Marine > Coastal | place: USA...
AGTGATCCGAGCAACGACTGTAAGGTCTGAGTGCGTAGGAAGTGACTTCCTTGGCCGATGGTTCTAGTCGCACGAACAGTACAGAACTCCAGGATGTTGTCGGGTAAACCCTGTGCTGCAAGCTTCTGCCTGAACACTTTAGCTGCCTTAGCTGTATCGCTAAAGCTGTTCAACTTCCCTGTCAGGGCACGACGGAATCGTTCTTTGTACCAGCTATCAAGCTGTTCGTAGTACCTCTGGATACCCGTCTTGGTCAGGACAGACTGTTGGTTCACGGTCGAGGCTACCTCGAACGCTGTGCGGGGGTTACCCCGTGGTTGGCTGACCTGTGGCCTGAACTGCGACAGGTTGGCTTGCAGTTCGGAGTCCAGCTTCGAGGACACTGAGGACGCTGCCTCAATGGCTCCACCGACTCCGTTGAAGTTCATTGGCTCGAAGTTGGACTTCCAGATTGTGAACGGTCCCATGCTGACCATTGAGTCAGGGGTCGCTGTTCCAGTCTGCTGATTGCGTAGATGCAACGAAGCCATCACGAACGCATTGTCCACAAGCGAGTTGGTCAGTCGTTCCTTGGTCCACAGGAACGGGAACATTCGTACACCGATGCCTTTGATCGAGTGATACGTGCCGTCGCCACGGTCAAGCATGAACGGACACATGATCTGGCTCCAGTCCTTGTACTTACGGACCTTGCGGTACAGGAACCCAAAGTCATGGTCTAAGTTGATCCAGACCTCAGTGATCCCACCTTCCTTGTTGTCCTTGCTCGGGAACTCCTTGAAGAACAACCGAGCTACGTTCACAACCTGATCAGGGCTGGTGTACTCAAGATCGTTGTTGCGGATGGCTTGTTGCTGGCGTTCCCAGTCCTTGGGATACGTAGCGAACTCATCGGTGGCACGGAGTATAGACTGTCTGACTGCGTCAACGTCCCACCCAACTTTGGCTGCGACATCAGGGTCGTTGATGTATCTGTACAGCTCCGCTGGCGTGAATACCTCCCGAACAACGCACTTGGTCCATCGGTTCATGTCCGATGGTTCGTTGTTGGCTAGGAATACTCTGTCGTGCTTCTTAGGATAAGTTACCCAGTCGTCTTCACGCTCCCAAAGCACTGGACCACTGCCATACAGAACCATCTCATGCTGGCTCAGTTGGATGCCGTAGTCCATGGACGGGTCCTGCCGTTGCAGGTCGTCGAACTCTTTAGTCAGGATCTTGCTCCACTGAGCATCCTGATCAGGGTTCCCAGACTCGCACTTAATCGTCGCGTAGGTTGGTACCTCGGCGAACAAGTCGTAGTATGCAGTCAGGGATGTCTGCAAAAACGACAAGGCTTGGCCTGAGTTAAAGTTACTACGGTACTTCTGACCTGCTCGGGCCAGAGCATCGGCTGAGTACGGTGGATTGCCGTCGATCAGGCCTTTGACCCTAGTGTTTCGGTCTACACGTCTGTCGTTTTGATCGATGACATCTTCAGCGATTTGACGGGCAACAATCGGATCGGTGACCCTTGTGCTAGGGACAGATCCGTTCTCATTTAAATTTAGTAGTTCGTCGTTCATACCGTAGCCTCCCATTTGTCGTGGGGACATTTCTCAGTCGCAACATGCAGTTTAACACCCGTGCAGCCGCATGATCCGCACCTACCTATACCAAAGGCAGATTCTCCATTCCAGAAAGAACATTCCATACAAGTGTTCCTACGCTCCAGTAACTGTTCCTCAGTTACAAGCGGAAACCCTTTGCTGGTCCACTTGGACAAGGCATACGCTGCCTTGGACAGTAACTGTGCCCACGTAGGTGGTTCTGTGTGTCTACATCTGGTCTCTTGCTCGCCTATGGGCAAGCCTTGACATATAGAGTCCATGATCACCAACTCCAAGTTCTTTGGTGGAACTTTGTCTATACTGTGGTAGTGACTCCTGACGTTGTTGACGAGGTACTGAAAGCTGACGGCACTGATGACCTTGCCCTCAACCTCGTAAGTCCACCCCTTGGGAGGTGTGGTCTCAGTTTGATGTAGTACTTGCATGTTAAAGTGGTGCGTCCAAACTGTCGAACTCGCCGCCGATGTCGTCGTATATAGCCCCAGCGTACTCAGCGTATTCGTCCTTGTCTTGTTCACGGACGTGATCGCCAACAAACACTCCAATGCCGCTACGCTTGGCGACCTCGGTCAGGATCACGGTGCAGTCAGCGATGTCAGGGGACATGCCATACACAGACTTCATGTCACGCTTGGTCTGGAGCTTGATCTTGCGTCGTTCGTCTTGGAACTCTCTAGAGCAAAACTCCTTGGCTGTCCATGGGTCGATGCCTCGCAACTGCCCTGCCTGTAGGTACTCTCTAGCAGTGAACCATAGCTCGGTCACACGGCGATCGTACACCTCCTTGGCTGGTCGCAAGTCCTCACTGGACACAGGCAGGTCACTAGGTGCCCCACCAAACTCAACGCGCACAATGGCTGGCGACCATTCCTTGGCTAGGATGTCAGCTAGACCACCGCCCTCACCGCTGGCATCGATCCCGAAGTCCTCGGGTCTACAACCTCGTTCAGCACACTTAGACTGGATCTGCGATGCCAGTTGGTAGTGAACAGGCTCACTGGAAGCAGCGTCGATTTCAAGCTCTTCGTACATGTCCAGTTCGATTCCAGGTTTGCCGTCCTCGATAATACCAATCTGTCCGAACCGTAAGACCGCACGGTCACCACCGCCGAACGCAGGGTCACAGGCACCAATGACCTTGATGTTCCGTCGGAACACAAAGCCCAGATGAGCGTCCATCTTTGCCAGCAACGGTTCGTTGAACACGGTCTTCAAGACACCACTGGGTGCCCAGAAACCACGGTAGAACTTCCAGAACAACGGTGACTCTGGACCGTACTTACGACGTGAACCCTCCAACTGATGCTCAGTCATCAGGTACTTGTACGTCGTCTTGCCAGCTATGATGTTCGGGCTGCGTTCAGCGTCAAAGCGTACACAGTATCCAGGTTCACCGTTCAACTGAATCTTGGTTTCCCAGTCCTCGGTTTCTACGTTTACTGAACTCCATCCGTCCTTGGGTTCGCTGAACTTGCCGTGTGGGTCAAAGTGACTGTTCGGGTTACCAATGACCAGCATCTGGAACTGTTCACAACCTGCGTACAAGTTCGCCGTGGCGTCGAAGATCGCTTGCGGTGTGTCCGTCGCTTCGTCGATTACGATCAGCACTCGGCTTGTGTGGATACCCTGAATGTGACCCACGGCTGCTGCGGTGTTGCCGTCCTTGACTGCCAGACCGAATACAGCGTTTTTCTCGTCGCCTTTGACAGCTTGCCACACTGTCTTTGAGTCCACCATGTTTCCAGGTGGGTTCCACTCCATCGAGGCGTACAGCTTCTGGATCTCGCTCCACATACGTTTGCGGAGCATGCCTTTGGTGGTCGATGTCAGCACTGCTGCACTGACATCTGGTTGGCAGATCCACCACACAGTGCTGTACAATGCACCAGCGAAGGTCTTGCCTGAAGCAGCACAACCAGTCCATGACACGAACTGGTTGTCGCATAACGACTGGATTTGTTTCTCCAGCCACATGTTCCATTCGATCTTGGGCCACAGGATGGATACGATGTTTCGGAAGTTATCGAACCGTGTGCATCTGGCTTTCTGTAAGCCTTGGTAATGCACGAACGACAACATGTCGTACTGCAACTGCGTGAACCCTGGGATCAGTTCAAACCCGTAGGTCTTGAGCTGGTAGTCTTTGGACTCGTCAAGTCTCTTGATCAAGTCACCCATGGCAGTGCTGTTCGCTATCTGCCGTTGTCTGGCCTCAAGCTTTTTCTTCTGAGCTTGTTTGGTCAGAGCCTTTGCCATGATCAGTACCCAGCAGCTTTAGCTGCTTGAGCGGCTGGAGTAGTAAGATCTCTGGAAAGTCTAGCTCCCCCGACCGTATCGGTTATATTCTTCTGCCACTTATCTAATTGTTTCCTAGTCAACCCAGGAACATGCTTCAGCGCACCTACATACAGATCAGAATATTCTTTGGCAATGGCTTGTATCCGAGCGTCCTCTTTATCTTGAAGAGCTTTGGCCTCTTCCGGTTTATCCGCCGCAATGAGTTCGTCGATGTCTCGCTTCGGTACGATGCGTTTGGCTTCGCGTAACCTGCGCTCGAAGTTTTGCATCTGACCGCGTAAAGCTCCTTCCCATTCGTATCCAGTGGTTCGGACACCTATGAAACTTAACAGCTCTTCATCGACTGAGTATTCCCTGCCAAATGATTTCTTCTCGTCGCTAAGTATGGTCGGTAGTTTTTTCCTAAGTAGTTTGTCTATCCTAGGAGCTACTGTCCAATAAGATTCGGCTACACGCTTGGCTAATTGTTCACTAGTTGGAAGCTCTGTGTTTGCGACGTTCCTTGATCGGGATGGATCATAATTGAATAACAAGATGGACAAAGCCTGTGCCATGGGATGGAGACCGCCTATAGTCTGCTGAATAGAGCTTGTGATGTTTTCAATTGAATCCCAAAAAGATTCCCCCCTCATACCAGCTTTAAACGGTGCTGCATAAACAGAGTCTGGCATCACATATGACAAAGGAGTATATGCAAAACCGTTGCTGTCGAACTTAACAATAGCTACCGACTGATCCGTATCCCAAGGTGGTAATAGATTTTTAATGACCCAGTCGCCAGCTTCTGGCGTATACTCTTCGTCGTTAGAACCAATCCATCCCATGAGAGCTTCCAGTATTTGTCTACCCGCCGCAACAGCAGAAGCAATACCTATTGCCCCAGAGACAGCTCTCCTTGTTCCCCTTGATTTCTCTATACTGTTTTCGGAGGTCAACTCTTTAGCAGCAATCGCTGCTTGGTTATACCTGTTGCGTAGAAGCTCTATTTGCCAAGATATGAAAGCATTTAACAGGGATAAGTTACTGGCCTCTTTGATGGCTGGAGATATGGTTGCGGGTGAAGGTGTAGTGGCCGCAGCTTTCTTAGCTGCCATGACCATTATGTCCGCTAAAGAAGACTCTGGGTTTTGAGAAGCTTCGCCTATAGCCTCCACTAGGAAGGCATTCATTTTACCAGCGGCATCACCTCCACCATAGATTTTAACTGCTCCCCTGTTTAAAGCTTTTGCTCCCTTGAGTGGGCTTAACTGTTTTATTGTATTTTTGTCCAGCCGTCGGCCCATCTCTTGCCACATCCTTTGTGCAGTCAAGTCCTTCAGTAGATCAATCTCACGTTGGTTCATCATAAGGTCATTGATGTAACGCAGATCGACTTGATCATTTAAAGCTCCATACCTATAGGCTAAGTCCTCTAATAGAATACTGTTGTCTTGGATAAACTTAGCAGGGTCTTTTAACAGATCAGATCCTTTCAAGCCCAACACACGATCTTGATCTTCCAAGGTAGGTAGGTTCTTTCCAATCTTCCTAAGCTTCCTGTTCCTCACTAAAAGACTTAGAGCTTTGAAGTTGACTTTATTGGCATCCATTAAACCCAAACCAGCGGCGTAGTTAGGCCAAAGCAATCTTCCTTGGGTTACCTCATTCCAAACTGCGTTGATATACTGAGTCGAATAGGCATGAGGGTTGAGGATAACTAAATTGTACTTGACTATACCAGCCAACTTCTTGAGCGATCTTTTTATGAAATCAAGCTCTTTGCGGGTATTATTCCTTTGGAAGAAAGAATTTAACTCTTCGGCATTAGCTTTGGTAGTGTACAAGGGCCTCAACGACGGGTACTTCCTCTTACTTTGTATGTTTAAAGCAAAGTTGTTTTGAAATATTTGTTCGGTGAATCCTTTAGAAACATCTCTTTCGTGAGAAGCCAACCCAGATTCTACTAGAACCTCAGCGAGTTGGTTTTGCATCTGGAAACCCATTAGCAAATTAATCTGCTTGTCCAAAGTGAGCAAAGTGTTTGCTACTGGGTCTTTGATTTCCCCGAGTAACTCACGCATGGGTTTGGAAAGTTGCTTACGTTTATACAGCAACCTAACTGGAACCCCGCCTACAGCCGTAAGCCCCATAGACCACTCAAACGCTTTGTCCCGATCAGTAGTAAGTTCCCTTGCTATATCGGTAGCTTCCTGTTCAGTTATGGGATTATCTGAACGCTTTGAGTTTACCGAGGACATTATGTCTTTGACAGCAGCCTCTCGGATAGGTCTAGGGATAGTGTCCCAGTTCCAATCGTAAGCCTTGTTGAAAACTTTATAGCTTCGGGTCAGATATTCTCCGACTCCTTGTTCAAATGTGGGCAAGTTTTCTTCGGCTACCAGTCCAGAATCGATCATTTTCTGTGACAGAAAATCGATCATTTTCCTGGCCTGATCAGTGTACTCTAGCGTCTGCCTAGCAAGTTGTTTGTCGGACTCCGTCAGTTCATATGTCGCACCTCTGTGAGCAAACAATCGTTTTGCAAAAGAGTTGAAGTCTACGTTCTTGATCGCGTTTCTGTCCCTCAGCAAAGCGTCTATGGGAGCTATGTCTCGTTGCTCGGACGGTATAATTCTCCCGTTAGAATCTTTGAACACACTACTGAGGTTAGACTCAAACGCTTTAATCAACGTCGAAACACTGTTTTTCAATCCAGAAGATTGGGTGTTTATTAGGTTAGCGACTCTTGAAGCTTCGGATGAGGGTTTACCACCAAACAGTTTTTGTCGTACTTTTTCACCAAGATTAAATAAACCTTCGACAGTCCACCCTATTTTACCGTCTTTGTAGTTCAGGAACGGCCTAAGCGAAGGATCCACTATACCAGAAGTGGCGAACCCAGCACGTTCAGCAACAGGATCTGTTTCAGGGTCAACCTCAAAGGGAGACTGCTGTTCGGCTTCGATATTCGATACGACCTCCTGCTCAGAAGCTTCAAGCGCAGCCTCTGTAGCTTCCTGACGTTTGGTTTCGACCTGTTGGCGTTTGGTCTCAAGTTCCTGCTGCTTGGATTCCAATGCTGCGGTAGCCTCAGCAGTTGGTTCAGCCTCAGCTTGAGTCTGAAGTTCGTTGACTTCGTTGGTCAGACCTTCAAGTTCAAGAGTGAGCTGTTGAGCCTCTTGGATGGTAGTGTTGGCTTTCTCCGAGACAGATCGCTGGGCTTCGTCCATTTCTGGGAACAGCTTGAACTGTTGCGGAGCTTGCTCCTCGATGGCTGGAGCTGTGGGTAGCTCTGGTGCCGTGGCTAAAACTTCCTCAAGAGGTCTATCCCCTTCGATGACCTCAGCAGCTTCAGTCGCTACTGGAGTAGGCTCTAGACCTAATTGTTGCTGTTCAACCGCAGGTAGCTCGGGTGCTGTGGCTAGGATTTCCTCCTCGGTACGGGCACCCTTGATGACGTCGGCTTCCTCCCTAGCAACTGGGATTGGTCCAGCCTCTTGGACTGCTGCGTCGGTCTGAGGTGTGGTTGTAGGTGTGGTTAACGAAGTAACCATAGCAGAACCAGCACCCAAGAAACCCCCACCTAACCCAGCAACCCCAGCTCGTTTGGCTACTTCCAGCGCAGACATCTCTGGGTTACGGACGTACATTTCCAGTAATGACTGAGCAGTTTCGTCCAGTGATTCCTCCGAAGCTTCTGATCCGAACCCCTTCAAGGTATCTACGACGAATTTCGTAAACTGACCCGCTGTTTGACCGCTTTGGGTAACTACTGTAGCAGGATTCCTAAAAGCGTTAACCGCAAGTTTTTCAACACCTGGAGCAAACTTGTTGAACCCCCCAGTCACCAATCCTGTGGCAAGCCCTGCCACCACAGCTTCCGCATTAGCGAATCTACGCACATCGCTTTCTGAGTATCCACGATCTCGAAGCTCTTGTTCTGCGTCTGATAAAACAGCTCCATAGCTTGTTATCGCAGCGGCACCTACAGTTGCAGGAAGACCCCCTACTGGTCCTGCTACCAAAGCAGGTCCGATCGAGGGAGCAGCTTCGGCTACAGTATCGATTACAAATTGAAGTGTTGTCGGGGGTAAGACATCCCTAGTCTCTCTGATTTGCTCGGCTTGCCCAGCCATTGTTTCAGCTACAGCTTCAGGAGCCTCAATTGTAACTACATCTAGTAGATCCCCTATCCCAGGAGTCCTAGCCAAAAACCCACCAAAGCTAGATTGCTTTGCTCTTTCCGCAGCCCTAGATCCTGCTAGAGCAAGATTAGAAGCCAACATCTTCGCTCCAGCTTGGAACGATGAAATGGCTTTTTCTGTCGTAGTTAAATCCTCGATGCCAGCTTCTATAGCTACTTGCTGACGACCTTCAGGAGTCTGAAGTCGCTGCATTTTGCCACGTAAGACATTTTGGAAATCTCGCTTAAATTCTTCATCTTGCAAAAACTCCTTCTCAGTAGAACCAATGAAGTTGATTAACTTATCATCAGGTTCATCAAGAAATGCTGGCTCTTGATCCCTGAAGAACCTGAGAATCTTTTCTGTAGACATGTTAGTCTGCTATCTGCAAATAACGTTGATACAGAGACCCGCCAGTTTTAGGGATAGGTGCCCCCCTTGGAACGGGCTTCTCGATTACGGGGACAGGGAAGAAACCTGCTACAGATTCAGGAACAGGTGCAGGGGGTCCTGGCTCAGGTCCTGGAGGTGTAGGAGGTTCATACCCAGGAATAATATCAATCCATCCCTTAGCCTCAGCAAGGTTCTCCAACATTTGGAGAGTATTGTTTATGGTGCCAATCGCTTCTTCATTATCGCTATCGTACCTTTGAGCATCAGCCAAATTCTTGCGTACCGAAATTATTTTATCGGACAGTTCTGGTTTGGTGTAAGCATCCGCAGTTTCTGTAGCCGTGGGGTTAAACGTAAATTGATTACCTTTACCAAGTTGAACGGTCACACTTGTACCACCAACTTCTTTGGCCATCCGAATGGTTTCTTCTGCTTTCTGAACAGTCAGTCGCGACTCACGCATGCCAGCTAGGGTTTCTAGCTCCTGCTTCGCCGTCCAATAGTCCTTGGGAACGTTTTCCTCGGTGAAGCTATAAGTGGTCATCAGTTGAGCCTTGATGTCGCCATACTCAGCGATTCGTTTTGCTTGCTCCCCAGCCAGAAGCTCATCTTTTAGTTTCTTGATTTGCTGCTGACCGCTTAGGCTCATCCCTTCAGGTGCCCGATATGATCGAACGGCTGCTATATCGCCATCATTTAACAAAGACTGTAGTTCCTCACCCGCCGTCCGATAACCGTTGTTATCGTTGATCTCTTGCTCAAGCTTTGCGTTTAACTCAGCGTTATCTAGGATTTGGTTTTGATACTTTAGGTTGTACTCTTTTTCCCGAATGCTGTTCTGCAACGCATAGTTAGCCATCTGCATCTGCAACTGATCTTGACGTAGCCTAGTCTCCGCTGGTGTTGCTGCCCTGACTGCACCCATCAGTGCGGTCATGCCTAAACTAGGCACATCTTGTGGGGATATTTCGCCTTGGCGAGCGCGTTCCATCAAAGTACGTCGTCGCTGGCCAGCTTCCATGCCAGCACCGATACCCTCAAAGAACCCTAGAAGTGGATTGTCTTGTGCCATAATTTTAGAATCCTGGGATTGAAGTGAAGCCTGTTACCCCAGAGCCAGGAGCAAAACTAGATTGCATTCCTGGTAGTCCAACGGTCGTCGAGGATGGGGCTATGCCTAGATAACCTTTAGCTCTAGTCCCAAATCCTTTTAGCGAAGTCATGAAACTAGATCCTCCAGTGCCAAAACTCTGAGCAGAGCCGATGTCCATAGATGGTCCTCCAAACATTTGAGATCCCATCGAGGCTCCCATAGGGCCACCGATAGCACCTCCTATCAAGGTAGCTCCTGCCTTAACTAATCCGCTAGTTACAGGATCCGCTTTGGCTCGTTCTTGAGCTGCTTCCAAGTCTCGTTGGTACCGAAGGTTACGCTCTGACTGAGCTAGGTTGATTCGGTCTTGCGGGCTTAGGAACATCGACCCTACAGACTGCCGCTGAGGCATCATGGATCGGAACGTTTGAAACGCTTGAGCCGATTGGTTCATAGCAGTGTCAATACGTTGCAAGCTGGTCAGGCCCAAGTCGCGTAGCTCAAGTGCCCGAGCAGCTCCGCTGCCACCAAATCCACCAGCAAACGACTGTGCTGCTGCACGGTCAGTGATCAGCCGCTGAACGTCCTCCGGTAGCTCGCCTCGCAAGCCAGCTTGGATGTTCTGCATCTGCTGCTGCATAGCTGCACGAGATCCTGGGGCGAACTGTTCCAACACTGCTAAAGCAGTCTCGGTGTCGGCTTCAGCTATCGATCGGGCTACACGTTGTCCTTCAGGGAGTCGTTGCTGTATAGACTTAAACGCTTCGTCGATCTCTTTGTCAGGATCGATCTCCGTGAACTTAGGTACCTTGACCTTTGAACCGAATATTTTGTTTAGGAATCCCATTGTCTTAGATTATGTTTGGCATGCTTCCCGCACCCCAAGTCTCAGCTTCGACGCGCAGTGGCTCTACGTTTGATGTACCAGTGTAGTGTTTGAGTTCGCGTTCCAAGAAGAACACGGCTTGTTGAAAGTATTGTGCTGCCTCGCCCAAGTTCTGTTGTTCCTCCAACTGCACAGCTTTGCAAGCGTTCTTCAAGGCTGCGTAGTCTTCGATGAGCAACCAGTCTTGGTCTGCTCTGACGTCGATGTGGTCGAGTTTAACGACTGCCCGAACCACTCGCTTATTGGTAAGCGGGTCTCCGCTACCGCACACATACTGCGGGGCGTTTCCGAGTCCTGGGATAATACTCCGTCGGTAGCTTGGGTAGGTTTCATCTGCTTCGTAGTACCCAATCGGCACGACGATTGCGTCTCCAGTAACTTTCGACAAATAAACTGGGCCATTCGTAACTGGCTTCTGGACTCCAGTAATCGCAGTAAATATGCTGCTCGACCCTGCAACCGTGGTTCCAATGTCGATGTATTCTCCGTCAACCCATGTGGATCCATCTTGTGTTCTGATCCAGTTCCCATTTTCGTCATACCCCTGTACTAGTAGTCTTGCGTCAGCGTCCTCCTCGACTGCACTGTATACTTGCAGCGTGGACACAAAGTCGTTCATGTCGTCGTACACACAAGACCTACCACGATCCAACAACTGTAACTCGCTGGAGTTACTTGTCGTGCGGATGCCGTAGCCAGTCTGTAAATACTCGAACCATCCGTTTCGGAGGGTTATAGGATGTTCGTTCACAGCCAATGCCTCAATCGAGGCAACCTGCCTTGGCCATGTGAGACATCCCTCGGAGCTAACACAGATTTGGTAGGTTTGGTAGGTTCCCCAAAACAAACCCTGCTTGACTAAACGAGAGTGTGCCTCGTTCACGATTTGCGTGAACTTAGGGTCGCTCGAACATAGCCCGAGGAAGTCAGGTAGTCCTTTGGTCTTGAGTTCGCCTAGAGTCAGTCTGCTCATGATGCCGTGTAGAACCTGCGAATAGTTCGTTTGATGAAGTACACACCGAAGTATGGTGGCAAGTTAGGATGTGACTCACCTATGGTACCAACGGTCTCTGAAGTCAGAACCCCTGCCGCTGCTACTGAGGTGGTGCCGCTATTGGTCGTGTGACCACTGTTCTCATGGTACAAGTTGTCCGCGAGACCACTTTCGTCAGAGCCAGCCGTGCCACCACTAGCTTTGTAGTAGGCTTTGCCTTTGTGCTGATGGTCTGGGATCTGTGAGCCAGTCAGAGTCACTCGTTCTTGGCCACCAGTGTTGGTCACCGCAACCGAGGTTCCATCTTCCAAAGTACCAACACCCATCGGAAACTTAGCGGACATTTGACTGTAAATCTCCCAAAACGGTCCCGACTTCTCACCAGCCGAACCTGGAACACCTCCGTCCAAGGTGTCTATCTCATCGGCACTGCCGTAAAACATCTGCAACCGTTGGTCGTTCGGAGGTACTGGATGCGGCCACAACCAAGCACCTCCACTGTAAATCCATTGCCTTATAGGTTGGTTAGTAGAGTTGACCTGAATCCAAAGCTTGCCCTGATCGTCAGCTCCAGGTGCGGTCTGGCTGACAATGTACTCCGTGGCACCGTCGATCAAACCGTACCCGTAGGACATGATGTCTTCGCTCAAGCCTTGAAAGTTGCTGTAGCAACTCGAAGGCAACACACCGGAATATAATGGGACTCTAATGCTCATATGCTAGGGTAGTCGTTCAACGGGCACGATGTGTCCGTCGTTTGCGTGGCAGTCGCTGGAGGGCATGCTTCGTATATGTTCTCGTTCTTTTGTTCAGCGAAAAATCGTATCAAATCTAACTTGGCGTACCCTACGCCTTTGAGTCGAAACTGAAAAGCGTAACCTTCGTTCACCGGTTTACCAGGGTCCAAGTCTTCGCAAGTGTTAGGAGGATAAGCCACACTCCTACGAGGACGATAGGAAGGACGAAACACATCAGTACTGAGGCAAGTAGCATCCCCGTCGCATTGATTAATCTTAGCATCTTCTTGCCATGTTTTCCATTCACGCCAGCTAAACGAATCGTCAGGCCGTACGTATAACGTAAAGTCAACCTGTCCTTGGATGTCTCGCATCCATGTCTCGAACCTGTCCATGCGTTTCTTCTCGAACGGACTGTCGAAGGACAACTGTCTGGTTTCAAAGAACCATTCGATTCCTTGTTGGGACGTGCCGTCGTGGTCATGTGTCGCTGTAGGATCGATTTCCCATAGCTCGATTTGGTCCGACGAGTTCAATGACACAATGAAACAACGACTCACTCCGTCAAAGTCTCCTTGTACCAAGTGCAGGATCCTAAGCCCTGTCCACAAACCGTCGTATGCCAAGGGGGATTTGACTCGGATGCCGCTGACTGGGTTGAAGTCCAAGCTAACAATGCCCCTGTGGACCACGCCTCGTTCGGTCTGATGACCAATGCAAGTGTGCAGGAACCTGTTGCCAAACAACACACCGCTTGTGTGTCTGAGTAGTCTCGGGTCGTCGTAGTCCAAGGCACGATTGACTTCAGCACTAATCGGGGTCATCCCTGGGTCACTGAAATCACGGCGAGCCAAGATCAGTGATCTCAACCCGTCCTCAGCTCTGAAGTACAAGTCACCGTTTACGTTCGTGACTGTATACGGACCCACTGCACCCGCTGGGGCAACGAGTCGTTGAACTGGGTACGATAGTTGTTTCCAAGCTGTGCGGTCAGTCGGGACAGTCGTCGCAAACGCACTGCCCTTGGTGAACACAATCAAGTCGCCTTCACCGACTGCGGTGTCCAATGCAGACATGACCGTCAGTGCCGTGATCGGTCCTGCGTTGGTCGGTGTGGCAAACGAACCTCCCTCGTTCAGGTAGTCGTTCTCAGTGAACTTCAGGACTGCGTCGATCCGATTGATGTCAGGGTTCCCGCTGGATGAACCAACCAAGTCCCCCGCTGCATACGCCGATCCGCTGCCGACCCATAACCGTCCGTTTCCGTAGGCTCCGACTTGTGCAGTCGGAACTTCGTTGTCCGAAGCTCTACGGCATTCAGCTCGGTTATACAGGAACGGTGCGTTCTGACCGTCTTGGATCACTGTCCAGCGTTCCGCTTGCTCGAACGTGACCACTGGTCGGTTGTTGCTGTTGCGGTCGTCCTCATCAGAGACCTCTCGGGTCACAAAGTTCTGGCTTGGGTCGATTGCAAAGATCCTGCCGCCCACTGACAACAGTACCTCACCTCGACCGTCGTTGCCTCTGTAGTACCCTGCTCCTTGGAACTGGGTGGTTGTGTCCTGTAGCTTGGACTCAGCGTCCCCACTGTAGGTCAGTGTCCGTTTTAGAAACCCAGGTCGTGGACCAATGGATCCACCGCGCACAGAGCAGTTCACTGCCCATGCAGTTTGGTTCTCCTGCAATAAACGAGGATGGAGGTTGGAATCACAACCTCCTTCAAACGAAACCTGTGCGGCTCCTTGAACTCTGGGTTTGGTTTGAGCCATTAGTGATGAGATACTTCAACCCAAGCTGCGCCTCCAGATATAACGACTGCTAGGAAAATGCTAGATTTGTACTGAGCGTTTAAAGACGTACTCTTGTACACAGTGTGGCCCCCCTGGTCTACCGTGTCCCAAGCTAGAGTGTTTGTCCCCGTGTTGATGACGGTCAGCGATTTCCCAGTAGTCTGACCTGCGTTCATGAAGTCTTCGGCTGAAGGAAGTTTAAGTGTTCCGCTGCCGCCCATCATGACTATGGATCCCACTGAACCATCCGAGGGTGTAACCCCGACAATGTCGTAGCCCCCAGATGCTGAGTCAGTGAAAATGTCCTGCCCATTGACAGAAGAAGACACATCCTGCCACTGCGCTGTAGATCCAGTCGAGGTCAGTACCTGACCTGTAGTTGTGCTGATAGCCAGTCTAGTGTTCGCACCCGATGTGCCGCCGACAATCAAGTCGCCCTGTGCGGTCATTGGACTCAACGCATCAAACGCAGCCGTAGCTGTGGTTTGTCCTGTGCCTCCGTTGGCTATAGGCAGTGTGCCTCCAGTGCCTCCGTTGGCAACAGGCAACACACCCGTGACCGATGAACTCGCCAAGTCAACTGCCTTGTACTCCAAGCCTGTCGGCTCGGCACTGTTGGCATGGAGGATAGTGCCGTCAGATCCTACCGGCAAGGTCGCTGAAGTCGATGCACCAGTGCCTGTAAACAACTCGCCTTTGTCCAAGTCCAACCGTGGGTTTGGGTACGACCCTGTGAGGTCGCCACCAGCAGTGCCTGTCAGTTCGCCGTCTTGGCCTTTGACTCCTCCAGCACTGACTCGACGACCCGTTGAAATCGATGTGGTCGGTGAGGCGTTGCCTGTGTACCCAAGATTCGTAAGCACCACGGTCGTTGAGTCCGTGATGGTCGTGACAGTCATGTACCCTGCGGTTTGCACGTACAGGGTTTGGCCTCCTGCCATCCATGCCGTGTTGCCTACAGACACAGACACCGTGCTGGACACGGCTGGCATGGTGAACACAGCCGTCGTGGTCGTGTAAGCATTTACCCCGTCTGTACCGTTGGTGCCATCGGTTCCTGGTAGTCCTCGAGGCCCTGGGGCGATGACTACGTTGGTTTGACTCGCGCAACTCATTTTCGTTTGGCCTTAGCCTTGGACTTACGCTTGGCTCGAGCTTTGGCTGCGGCTGCTTTGCCAGCCTTCGTGTATGGGTAGTGTTTAGATCCTACTTTTGGCATATGGTCACCATTTTTCACGGTTCGCCCAATACGCTGCACTCATCTTGCCACGGGCGATGTTCTTGGCATGACGAGCTTTGAAACTCTTGCGACGCGCTTTCTGCGCGGCTGTCTGTGGGTTGGATCCCGCTCCGCTGACACCCTGCTGACCAAACCTGATCAGCTTGGTCTGGTCGCCAGACTTAGCCAGCACTGCATGAGACTTGGTCGGATGGTTCGGTGTGCGCTTGGGTTTGTTGTACCCACTGAACTTTTCTCCTGCACGTTCTACACTCATGGGATCTCAATAGCTTCCTCTGCGGCCTTAGCCCAGACACCAGCGGTTGTGAAGTCGCTCGGACGGACGTAGTTCACGCCGTCATCGGCATTCGTGCCAGAGTTGTTCCACTTCCACTGGGTCAAATCACTGGGCGTGGCACCGAAGACAATGGCGTACTTATTGGTAGCAGCCGTTGATATGGCCCTCAATGCGGTCAATGTGTCCACTGCATAAAAGCCCACTGTGGACCCTGACACCACGGATTGGATGTAGGCATCGAGCGTTGTTGCCGTGATCGCTGTGCCGTCAGCACAGTTACAGCAGTCGGTGGGGTTCGGCAAAGCACTAGCCATATCGGGCGAAGGGTACTGTACCAGACTAGTATTGACAACAAAAAACCCAGCCCCCTTCAGGTATCCAACTGCTGGGGACTGGGCTTCCGTCGTATGTCATAGCCGTTGCCGTTTAAGGTCCTTGTGTACCTTACGCACAACCAATTTCCCCTTCGCCCCACGACGACGTGCCGTGGGAGGAGATTGTTTGGTGGAGCTGTAACCCCACCCACCACAGCTAGGGCATATAGTCGGCTCACCTTGGCCCACTATGTGGCCTCGCCCTCGACATGTGGTGCAAAGAAAAGTCACTGTCCTACTGATTCAATGGGGAAACCTACAACAGGGAAAACCCTGACGGGGATCTCCCCCGCCAACACAACAGACAGCGACTAAAATCTAGTAGTCGTACACGGTGCCTGTCCAAGCACCTTTGACTGCTTGGATGCCTTCGTTATTCAAGACCATGAACACGTCCATGGCTGCTGACTTGACCTCGTCATACAAGTCCTTCGTGCCGTCGGTCTTCGATAACGCTGTGACCAAGTATCCTGATACTATCTTGCTAAACGGACCTCTGACCTGGTCTAGGATCCAGTGACCGTCCTTGTCGGTGTCGCGGTACACTGCAATCAACTGGTACTCTGTGGATGGATGCGTCCAGTCCACGTATAGATACGAGTCGTTGATCTCTAGTAGGTTGTTCTGTTTAAGAGACATGAGAGTCAGGGTATTCCTTGGTCAATGCGGTCTGCGCTTCAATGCGTCCCTGCAAGTTGGTTATCTGATGGGACAGTGTTGAGTCTACGTGCTTGATCTTACGCTCAAGGAGTTCAATCCTGTCCTGCAACTTCAGCAGGTTCTGAAGCTCGTCCACTATGTCTGTTAGATTTGTCATGATGTCGTTTCCTCCAGTCTCCAGTGTCTAACCCCTCACGCCTGTAGTAGGCGTTCACGTCCCTTAAAAACTTTCCCCATCCGCCGTCATTGTACACTGAGGCAGCGAACCCCCCTGTGTCCCAGTTTACACTGGGCATTGAGTCGTAGTCCATGCACTAGTTGTAACAGTTCGACAGTCGATGTCAAACAAAGTTCGTCAAAATCTAGGAATTTCTCACGGGCCATATATAGATATATCACTATCCAAAAGGGGGGTCGGGGTCGGCAAATTTCGCCTAGTTTATTTTTTGACCCTCCCCCCTCCCCCCTTCATTCTTTGTCAAAGAATGAAGATTGGACGTCAAACTTGTTCGGCGTCAATGACTTGTGACTTGTCGCTTGTGTCGCTTGTCATCGATTTGTTGCCAAGATAGTTGGTGATTTGATTAACTTGGATTGCTTTCGGCCCATCGCCTTGGTTCATGCCAAGAATCTTTTGGATACGTTCGACTATTTGTAAACCCTTCAACTGCAAATCACTGCGTAAAATCATGCTTGGAATGTCATCAGGGATTGGCGTTACTTGCAAACGTTTGAGAACGTTGCCAGCATCGTTAAACATTTTAACAGCATAAGAGTCTAAGCGATTAGACAAAGATGCGTTTTCATCCGTCAAGGCTTCTTGTTTGCGTCCGAATCCCTGCAAATATCTAGGATCACGTTTTGCGCATGTCTGGATTTTAGACCTGACACTTGAGGGACGCACATTGAAATAGGACGAGATCTCTTTTTGACTTAATCCCTTCTCAATCAACTCAAGGAGGATCTGGTCATCAATCTTGCTAGGCATTGCCATGTCGAACGACTAGCACAAAGCACAAAAAAAGACCAGTCTTTGAGACTGGTCTCGTGATTGGTTGAGTATTCGCTTGATCCTATAGGCAAGCTGCCATGATCCAAATGGCCACAAATGCGATGACGCCAAGGATCGCGCCTAGAATGTCTTGAATCATAATTAGTGCAGAGAGTAGGTCACGGTTTCAACCGACTTGTCCCAACAAGCACGGCAGGATCCGCATTGGTTGTTCTGCTTTGGCGCTGGACATGATCCGACCTTGTCAACTCTGGATTGATGACAGCCATCGATCGCGACAGCATCACCGCCTACCATGGCAGCCGATACCCTAATTGTCAGATTGTCGGGTATCGCGTGCGCTCCATATTCACGGACAAATTGACGCATCAATCCGACTTCCCTTGTTGGCAACCAAAAGCGAATATCTGGCAATCGGTCTGCAATCTCAATTATTGCAAGAAGATGCTCCATGCTTTGCAAGTCTCCGCTGTCGTGCCATCGGAAAAACCCGCTTTTTTCTTTGCGTCGGATGAGTTCAACCATGGCGTCCTCCCATTCTGGATCGTCATTGAATGCATCCAATCGGCGTTGGAGGGCATTCTGAACATTGTTGAACATGTACCGACCTTTGCAAGCGTAGCATGACGCACAAGTTGAACCCTTGATGGATCGCAAGCGGCCTCCGACATTGCAAGCTTGTGCTGGGATTGAATACCCATGGCATGGCATTTTGGATGGCGACGATAAACCGCCAACGCGATCATGTAGTTGTTTAGTGGTGAGGTTTTTCATTACGGGTTTAATCTCGCCCAAGATACATCATTTGTCAAACATTATTTGTTTGACATATTCCTAGGGATGTTGGATTGTGAGTTCGTATATGAAAACCTATAACGAATTCAACGAGGAAATCGGGTTTGCAGCCTTGGCGGTCAAAGCCAAGCTACGAACGATCAACGATTACGCACAAATGGTATCTGAAGACACCCAGAAAAGCTGGGAATTGGTGCAACTAATTAGATTTGCGGATAAAGATTTATTTGATGCCGTTTGGTCATACTTCCAGCAACATGGGGATGAATGCGCTCCTGATGAACTCATGAAATCTCTCTCCCATGGGATCGTTGAAACTGCATTGAACGAACATCCAATCTTGTGCAATGAATAACTTACACGAACAAATCACAACGCAATGTCATGAACTAAGCTCATGCCAAGATGCCGAAATCCTAATCCGTGAATTCATGTTTGAATTGAACATTGAAGGCCGACGGCATGAAGTCCGATCAACTTTGACGGTGACCGATTGGGATCTAAAGTGGGATCATGAGTGGGATGACTGCCCGAGTGAATACGAAACAATTGAATCCATGATTGAGTCAAAATTATGAACGCCAAACACGACCCAAGCGCATCGGATATCCTAGGCGTTGATCTCAAGCTTCAGGATCTGGTAGCCATCGCGGAAAACATCCATCGAGAATGCTCATGCCTCACAATCGAAGACATGATTAAGGCTCTACAGTATGAACGCGAACATCATCGCCAGTGGGGCAAATTCTCGCATCAATAAACCAACTAACTCGAAGCCCTGCCCTCATGGCAGGGTTTTTTTTATGCCCAATTTTTTTAATTGACGAAATCCTGGAGCCAACCAGCAGCAAACCAGCAGCAGCAACCCGTTGTGGCGCATGCGGTTAAAAAGAAAACATCAAAAGCTAAAAAAACTGTTTGACAATTTGTTCGACAAATGAGAAGTTGCTTACGAAATGAAAAACCAATTCATGGCATTCGCCATAACCTTCCGAAAGTTCAATCAGATCACGGGTCAACCATACGAATTCACCCAAGGCGTCGAGATCGAATGCGACGACGAGCAGCACGGACGCGAGATCCTGACCAGAGCTTATCACTTGAAGCCTGCCTACATCGTGAGCATGGAGGTCATAGCATGAAGGTCTTGGTAGCTTGCGAATATTCGGGCCGAGTCCGTGACGCATTCAAGGCCAGAGGTCATGACGCATGGAGTTGTGACCTGCTACCCACTGACGTGGAGGGGCAGCACATACAAGGCAGTGCCTTGGACGTGCTGGATCAAGGATGGGATCTCATGATCGCTCACCCACCATGCACCCACTTGGCAGTCAGTGGGGCGCGATGGTTCAAGGACAAGCGGGAGGAGCAGCATCAAGCACTGTGTTTTGTATCGGCCTTGCTGAACGCACCGATTGACAAGATCGCGCTGGAGAACCCGATCTCAGTCATATCTACTAAAATCAAAAAACCGACCCAGATCATCCAGCCATGGCAGTTTGGTCATGGTGAAACCAAGGCAACCTGCTTGTGGCTCAAAAACCTGCCCAAACTCGAACCGACCGACATTGTCGAAGGTCGCGAAGCTAGGGTCCACAAGATGGCTCCATCAGCAGATCGATGGAAGCTTCGATCGTTAACTTTTACAGGCATCGCAAAAGCGAT
>Ga0208019_1000563_pt1 | contig 19986 bp, 33 predicted proteins | sample CB_VirMetaG_5_FD_184540 | JGI IMG/M metagenome (GOLD analysis project Ga0208019, IMG submission 184540) | Freshwater to marine saline gradient viral communities from Chesapeake Bay - CB_1508_1D Viral MetaG (SPAdes) (version 4) | ecosystem: Environmental > Aquatic > Marine > Coastal | place: USA...
GAAATTTTTTATTCGATTATAATTATAGCGAAAAGGAAGAAGGCATTAGGAAGTGAGCTCTAATTATTTCCTTTTCCATTATTAATACATTCCACCCATCATTCCTGGGTTAAGATTATTTTCTTCTTTTGAGTCTGGATCATCAACTATTATAGATTCAGTTAACAATACTATACCTGCAACACTTGAAGCGTTTTCAAGAGCAACTCTACATACTTTAGTAGGATCAATGATTCCTTCTTCAATCATATTTTTTATAGATTCTGATTTAATATCAAATCCAAAGTAAGGTTTTGTTCCTATTTCCCCTTTATCTCCAATTTCATGATCTATACTATAGATTTCATCTTTTGTATATCCAGCATTCATTAATATCTTATAGAAGGGAGCAGAACATGCTTTAAATATAATTCGTTTACCTATTCTAAAACTTTCGCTTTCTTTTTTATTTTCTGTTATTGCTTGTCTTGCAAATAATAAGGCTACACCTCCTCCAGATACAATTCCTTCTTCAAGAGCAGCTTTAGTTGCATGTAGGGCATCATCCACTCTGTCCTTCTTCTCCTTCATTTCAGTCTCATTCATACCTCCAACATGAATAATAGATACCCCCCCAACCATTTTAGCTAATCGGGTTTGGATTTGTTCTTTTTCAAAAGCTGAAGAAGATTTTTCTATTTGGGATTGAAGTTCTTCTACTCTAGAATTTATATCTTCTTCGTTTCCTTTACCATCAATCAAAGTAGTTTGATCTTTAGTTATTGTAGCTTTTCTACATTCACCAAACCATTCCCAATTGAATTTATCCATTTTCATTCCTTTACTAGAATCAAAGACTTGTCCCCCTGTTAAGGCCGCAATGTCAGATAGAACTAGTTTTCTTCTATCTCCAAAATCAGGAGCTTTAACAGCACAAACACTCAATATCCCTCTAGCTTTATTTACTACTAAAGTAGCTAGGGCTTCATTATCTATATCTTCAGCTATAATCAGTAGGGATCTATTTTGGGTTGATACTCCATCTAGGATAGGAAGTAATTCTTTCACAGTTGTAAATTTATGATCTGCTATAAGAATAAAAGGATTATCCAATACACAGGTCATATCATTGTTATTAGTAACAAAGTATGGAGATTTATATCCTCTATCAAATTGCATCCCTTCTACACTCTCAAGATAGGTTTCACCTGATTTAGATTCCTCTATATGTACAACCCCATCTTTTCCTACTTTTTCAATAGCAGTAGAAATAAGTTCTCCTATTTCTACATCATTATTAGCAGAGATGGTAGCTACTTGTTTTAATTGGTCTTCTGAAGAAATGTCTTCAGATATATGTTTTTGGATATGAGTAATTACTTCTTTTACTGCTTTATCCATTCCTCTTTTAATTTCAACAGCATTTACTCCTTCACGAAGTTCTTTTAAACCTATGTTTACCATTTCTTTAGCTAACAGAGTTGAGGTTGTAGTTCCATCTCCTGCATTATCCCCTGTTTTAGTAGAGGCTTGTTTAATTAGTTGTGCTCCTAAATTTTCTATAGGGTCAGGTAAATTACCTATAGCTTTCGCTACAGAAACTCCATCTTTAGTTGATATTGTTTCCCCATTTTTCATGAAAATAGCATTTCGACCGTTAGGGCCTAAAGTAGAAATAACGGCGTCAGCTAATTTATTTATTCCCGCAACTAATTTTTTCCTTGATTCTGGACCGAATTCTATAATTTGTTTACTCATATAATTTTTATTTTTTTATTTTACCTAAAACTTCGTTTTCTTTTCCTATATAATATGTTTCACCTTCAAATTCGAATTTTGTGAATCCCATTGAAGGTAAAACAACTTCATCTCCTTCTTTTAAAGTAGTCTCTATAAAGTTTCCCATAACTGAATTATGTCCTGGCCCTACGGCTATAACTTCTGCTCTTTTATTAACTTCTTCTCCTAAATTAGGAACAACAATAGAACCATAAGTTTGTTCATCATTTTCTAAAGGTTTAACAATAACAGCGTTAAAAAGTGCTTCTAATTTCTTCATTCTAATTCTAATTTATTTAACATTTTATCTATTTCTAATTTCAATTTACGATATTCGTTAATATACTCTTTTATAGAAGTATATTCTTTTTGAGGATCATCTGTTTTCAAGGATACTATTCTTTTTAAGGCATAGGGTAATGTTGAATAATGCCCATATGATTGAGTAAATCCCTCTTTATTCCCTCCTTTATTATCTGTAATAGAATGCTCCATTACTGTATAACAGTATTTATCTTTAGATAAAAAATATGGTTCTAATGCAGCATCTTTAATTATTGTAGTACTTTTACTACCCTTTATTCTTGACATAAACTATTTATTATAACTATTTAAAAATTATTATTACTTTTCCTAATAATATAGTAATCTGTTTCTATATCTCCAAACTTAAATTCTAACTTCATTAACCCTTTACTATTCAGATATAATTTGCCTGTCTCCATATCTTTATTAGAATGGAGTATTGTTTTAAATAATTCAGAATTAAAAGGAAGTTTAATATTTGTATTTTGTATTTCTCCTATTATTTGATATGTTATTTTATTATTATGTCCTTCTTCATCTCCAAATATAAATTGACATATATTTTCATCATCTAAGGATTTAATAGTAGTAATAATCATATTATCTACATCCCCTAAAGCAGATTTGGCTTTAACTAAATTGAATAAATCTTCTGTAGATAAATTTAATTCTACTTCCCATTCAGGTATTGTTACTTCTCCTACTCTTCCTATAAGTAAGGGATCAGCTAAGGCATAAGTCAAGTTAAAGTTTAAATCTGATATTTTTAGTTTAGTATATATGTTATGATTTTTTTCTATTTCTAATATTAAATCATTACTACATATACTGATTATGTTTTGTAGTTTTTTAGTATCAAAAATAGATAACTCACAATCTTCTAATTCAAAGTTCTTAACTTTTATTCTACCTATAACATCTTTAGTAGGAGACATAAAATTTATTTCTAGGGTATTATCTTTCACTACCCATTTTACGGATTCATTTACCTTTAGATAATATTTATCTATTATGGATTGTAAATGGAGTTTATTTATCATTTTATTAAAATTTAAAAAACATTTCTATATGAGGATTCAAATTTAAATTCCATCCCAAGTCTGAAAATAGTCCTTCTATTTTATTTAATAATATAGAGTCAAATATTTTTTCTCTATCCACGTATTTATCTATAAATTCTTTTATTTTAGGGGCAATATCATATTCTAAATAAGCTATTGCTTCAACTTGGTATGGATTAGGTTTTAAATAAACCCATTTTATTTTATCTCCTTGAGATATAGTCCTATGTTCTTTATCTAACCCCCAAAATTTTAAAAGATCATTATGTTTAACTACTGCTCTAACAGGGGCGGGTGTTCCTTTATGTAATGAAGAAAATATTTCACCTTTCCTAGCTTTTCTATTAGTATATTTGTTTAAAGTTTTAACGGATGTAGGATTACCTAATTCCCCTAACTCAAACTCGCCATCTAATATTTTGTTTTTAAACTCTTTAACTCTTTTATCAATATCATTTTGTTTACTACCCTTCAATATATCTACTAATAACTCAGAAAAGAATTTACCGAAAATAGGAGGGAAGTTTGCTTTTTTAAACTCTAAACCTTTTACATCTAATTTCTCAATCTCTCGTCCTTCCTGTTTTGTAATCCATTGAGCATATCTTCTAGTGGCTCTAAAATAAGCTGATCTTATAACAGCTTCTGTTTTCATTTCTAATCTATGGTCTTCAGAATTAAAGCATTCTTTTGATAGAGTATTGTATGAGTTTGTTATTAAGTCTTGATATTTTAAAGCTATTTTTTCTAAATAATTATCTTTTTCTTTAGGTGATAAAGAATCAAAATTTGGATAAAGAACTTTTAGAAGAGGTTCAGCATGTATGTAAATGGAATCAGTTAAGTGTCCGAGTACATAACGTAATTCACGTCAGTACTCGGACATATAAATTCAGGTGTTTCTTGTAGATGTTTCATAACTATTATTAAATATAACTATTTTTTAGGTTGAAGCCTAATTTTAATAGGCGTTAAAAACCACACCACTTCCTCTATTACTAATAAAAGTAATTTTGGAAAAATCTGATATTGGTATTTCAACAAGCTGCCCATTAAATATTCCTTGGCAAAATACTGAACATTTTCCAGTGTTAGTAATGGATGAACCTATTTCAAACCCATTCATATCAGTTGCTGATAGAAAAAATTCAATATCATTCCCCTGGTAATTTATTATTACTGGGTTAAATTCAGCTAGGCTTATTGAGATTGTTGGATTTCCTCCTATTGTCACTAAATTTGGGTTCCATGCATTTAAGAATCCTACACCCTCGAAAAATATAGGGTCTGAGCTTTCACCAATTCTAACATATGAATAACGTCTGAAGTTCAGAGTGTCATTATTATAAATTGCTTCAATTTGTAAGTCCCATCTTGTCGCATTATACAACCTCCCTTCAGTATCAATAAAAGGGTTAATATCCCATACACCAATATTAGGAACATTCTGGTTTCCAAACAACCCAATAGTTCCAAACCCATTTAAATATGTTCCACCTTGTACTTGTACTACAGTTTCTCCTTCAATCCTAGTTGGTGTATCTAACACACCCACAATTCTATTATATACAAAGTTTTGAGTAGGGTCTGATTTCAGAGTATATATGATGAAATTTCTAAATTCCCCATTATAAAAGGCATCAAACCAATATGCATAAAATTCGTTTCCGTTTGTTGTGTCTCTTGCACCTCGTAAATCACCACCAGGTCTAGCACCATGTATAAAATTCTCTATTGGTAAAATAAATTGTGGGGTTTCAAATTCTAGATAAGGATCATAAACCGCTAAACACCAATAGTTATCTACTATATTTGTGTCAAGTTGAATCAGTCTCATATCACCATATTCCTCAAAGGAATCTGGTTTGTTTGCTTGTACTAATTCAATAAGTGTAGTGAGATTTGAAGGTTTTTCTAATGGTTCTTTGTTGCATCCATTAATTACTCCTAATATTAAAGCGGATACAAATATTGTTTGTATCCACATGTTTTTTATATGTTTATTTATGCTTTTCATAGTGTATATTTTGGAACTCTTAATTCCTGTATTTCTTCTCTGTTTTTAGTTTTTAATAACATTATTATTTGCGGCTTATAAATATTATCTATTTTGACAGAATCAACTCCTTTAAAATATCCTTTTGCTTCTAAATAAGTATCACAATCAAAATAATACCATACCCTTTGGTTTTGGTTTTGTTTTATAAAGGAATGAGTACAAGTTTCCTCAATTATATATTGAGGTTGTTGTAATAAAAAATAAATTAATATTATTAAAAGGAGTTTCATAATTACATTATAATTTTTCCTGTAGTATGTCCTCCTTTATCTTCTATTATTCTCTTTATTTCATCTTCAGAATACTTTTGGGAGAGGGGAGTCCTATATAACCAAAAACTCCTCCCAATTTCTAAATTGTTGGGGATTGAAGATATTTTAGTATCATCTATATATAAAGTATCTCCAATTTTTAAGTTATCAGGGAGTGAGGTTATTTTAGTTCCACTTACAAATAAAGATCTCCCAACTGTTAAATTATTAGGGAGTGAAGTTATTTTAGTCCTGACTAAACTCAAATCCCCATCAATTGTCAAACCTTCAGGGAGTGAAGTTATTCTAGTATTACGTAAATCTAAAAACCCCACAAAATTTAAATCTTCAGATGTTATAGAATCGGGGTCATATAAAAGTTTATATTTTAAAGGAGTTTTTTTACCTTCTTTATCCTCTAGAAATTGAAAAAAATTTTTTATTTTATCCATGGTTATAAATATACTAAACCATTTCGTTTTTAAATTCCTCAAGCATTTTAGGGTCCCTTATAACTTTATTTATATGTTTATTTACAAAGAGAGCAGATTCTTGAATGATTCTATGACCTGATAATGTTATGGCTTCACTTATAATTGCTTTATTACTCCCATATCTAAAAGTTGGTTGGGATGTAGCACCATACAAACTATTAAGTAGAATCTTCATTGTGTATTGTTTCATATGAAAACTTTCTCCTAACTTATCATCTCCAGATCCATAAGCTTTTTTCATTTCTGTTTTATAAAATTGTCTCTCATCAAACCATTTCTTTAAGATAGTTGATAATACAGATTCTCTTTCTTTAGTAAAAATAACCCCATTAGCTGAAATAGAATAATTATTGGAAGTAATGTTGGATATTAAATCTTTGAGTTTAACAGAAGTTCTTTTTTCTTTAATATTCTCAATTATCACTACTTCATTAGGGTCCATAGCTTTTAAATCATTTAACCCCAACCTATTATTCCTATCATCAGCATCTATAATCCTTCCTACCATAGTTTCTTTTCCTATATTTACAGTCATTATTATAGAAGGATATAGTGAAGTTAGATCTTCATCAAACATATAATTATATATCCCCGCTTGGGGGCAAAACAAATAACCCCCAGCATAATCTTTTTTTGATATAGGATTTCTTTCTTTAGAAGGAGGTATAATATTTTTACTTAGAAGATATGCTGAGATGGCTCCATCTTGTGTCTTGGTATTAGCATAGACTTCACTATAATTATGTTTTCCTTTATGGGCCAGATTTTTAGTTAATGATAAATAACCCCATTTCTTATCTAACTCTACTAATATTTCAACGTCCCTAAAGTTGTATTGAATGTACTTGTTTATGTCAGTTTCAAATAGAGTATCCAAGTTACCCTCATATTCTATCTTTTGTATTCCAACATACTTTAAACCTATATCATCTAGTTTATACGAGGGTTCATCTGCCCAACTATATTTTCTATGTAATCTTATTAAGTCTAGAGATTCTACCCCTACTATTTGTATGTATTGGTCTTTAAACCAAGGAGTTTCTCTTACATATCCTATAGGAGATAAATAACGAGCTAAGTCTTCCCCTAAAACCTTACACATTCTATAATAAAGATAAGGGATGTCAAAATAATCAGAGTTCCATCCTACAACAATATCAGGATCTATTTCTCTAAAAATTTCTAGAAATTTACTTAGTAATTCACTTTCAGTTCTGCAAGGTATTATTTCTTTATTCTTGAATTTTGTGTGTTTTACTTGATTTTTAACGTCTAAAATCAACGACCCCCACATATCCAACTGTTTGTCGTACCATGCGATTGAAGTTACTTTTTTAGGCGAAGACTTAATATATTCTTCAGTTAATGATTCCCCCATTTCAGTTTCTATATCAAAAAAGAACTCCCTATGAGTTACAGAGGGAGTATCATCTATTCCATATCTTTCAATAAGGAATTTTTGATGTGGGGGCATATCATGGAAATGAAGCTTAGGATTTTCTTTATACCAATTGGAAGTTTTTTTTAAAGATTCCCCATTTAATCCTTGATATGTAGCTTCTTGAGGGGGACATTCTATATAAGCTTTATTAGTCCAATTTATTTTTTCATAACCTTCATCAGTCCAAAGATGGATTTGATATTTGTTTTTACCCTGGTTTTGGGCAAATACTTTTTTATACATAACTATTTATTTACAAGCCTCTATTTCCCAGTCTGAAAAGAATTGTTTAAGGTTGGGTCTTTTATAAAAGATACTTTTCATAACTTTTAAATCATGAGTTCTATATACAATATATTGATTTCCTAATTTTTCATAATGGCAAGGTGTACCTTGTTGTAGAGATCTTACTCTAACTGTTTCTTCAGCATCCTCCAAGTTCTCACAAATTTTAGATAAATTAGAGGCTTGCACTTCAGCATATCCTCTCTCAATTTTATCCTTTAGACCAAAAACTAAGGCTCCATTACCCAACCCCACATAAGTTATATCAAGCAAAGCATCAAATACTTTAACTATATCTTTTTCTTTAACAGCTTCTTTTAATTCATCTAGTTCCTCCTGAATGAAATCAATTACAAACTGAGCATCTTTTTCATCAATAGTGGGTGTTGTTCTATTCTGCCAACCCTTACCCATTATGTTATTAAATTCTTCGGGTTCGTTTATAAATGGTACTTTACTCATGTTTTTAGTTATTAAAAATGGATATTTATTACACCTATTATTTAGTCTTTCTTCTTTACTTATAGGTTTGAAGGTTATTTTTTTCATATAGATGATAGTATATTCGTTCTGCTACTAAATCTCTCCATGTTGTGATTCGAGCTTGGGAGAGACTGTTCTTATTTTTAGGATCAATTAATACTCTAAGATTACCATCTAATTCCCCTTTTAAAATCCTTATTATTTCTTCTTTATCTTCCATGTTTTTATATATGAATTCCTCCATTATTTATTTTTAGTGAATCAAAAAATTCTATTCTAGCGTTATTAGTATCATCTCTAAATACTCCTGAGGCTTTAGTTGTTACCATTGCAGCACCTTGATGTTTTATCCCTCTACAACTTACACACTGGTGGGCAGCTGTTATAGTTACAATAACTCCTAAATTATCTTCACATACTTTATCTACTGCTTGGTGGATGGCTGTAGTTAGTTGTTCTTGTATTGCACCTCTTCTACCAAAATGTTCTACTATTCTATTTAATTTAGATAATCCTATTACTCTCCCATCTCCTCCTGCTACATAACCTATATGAACTACTCCTGTGATAGCTTGGTGGTGATGACTACACATTGAAGTCATGGGGATATTTCTTTCAATTATAATACCATCATAACCATCAGAAGGGAAAGAAGTAATTTCTGTAAAATCATCATATCTCCCTTTAAATAAATCATTTACATATGCTTTAGCTACTCTTCTAGGTGTTTCCATTGAATTAGGATCATTCCTCCAATCAACTCTTAAAGCATCAAGAAATTTACCAAAGGCCTCTTCAGCATCATCTATCATTTGGTTTTTTTCTCCTTCGTTTAAGGGAAAACCTTTAGCAACTCCATTAGCATAACCTTCAGGTACTATTTCAATATTAGTATATTGTTTTCTACGCTTATTTTCCATTTATATATTCTTCTATTTTTATTAAATCAGCCATTACTTCATCGGGGTCCATTGTTATGGAACAACATAGGTCTATGTTTTCTTTTACCCTATTTAATATAAGGAGTATTTCTTGTTTATCCAAAATTTAAATATTTTTTTATCAAACCTCTCTCTTTTCATCAAACGCAATTATATGTGGGCGAGGTGAAAATTTATATCCTTTATCTCTACATAAATCCATTACTGGGCCATAACTCTCTATAAGTTGTTCTCTAGTAGCACCTGCGGGCATCATCCATGTTTTAGATTTAACAAAATCTAAGATCTCAGAACGATCCCATTTAAAATATGGGTTTATTTCATATCCTATATCATATAAATGGGTTGATAATTCTTCTATAAATTCCTCTATTTCTTTTAAAGTTTCTAGATTTTTATCCATTACTGGTTTTATATGAAAATCATGATGGTATTTTATAGATTCTGAAATAGCCTTGTAATTGAGTCTTAATCTATTATGGGTTTTAATCATTTTTTCATCTACTATAGAACCTTGAGGGGTTTCAACTCCTAATATAGGGACAGAATTTTGAAATTTAGGAGAAATAGATAATAAATCTATAGGATAATCAGTTTCTAAAAAATGGGACCCTTCAGTTTCTATAGTAATGAAAATACTTCTTTGATTAGCGAAATGGGTTAATTCATTTACTAATTTAGGATGCATAGTAGGTGAACCCCCTGTTAACATCATTTCTTTGATATGAGGGTTATTTTGATACATTTTAATTATATCATTAAATGTATATTTTCCTTTTTCGGGATGGATTGAAGTATACCAAGAATCACACCATCCCCCTTCACCAAAAAAGCAGCGATGAGTACATCCTGTAGTTCTTATGACTATTGTTGGATAACCTGCTCTTGAACCCTCACTTTGAACACAAGAATAAAGTTCAAGAACTGGGAGTACTTTATCATAGTCTTCTATTCTTCCTAAATTAGTCATACTTTTATAGATTTTAATTTCATAAGTTCTCCTCCTTTATGGATGACTTCAAAACTTAAACAACAGTCTGTATCTAATACTGCCTTTATAGAAAGTGCTAATAAATTATCCCCTTCATCTTTAGATTTTAACATAGAATTTAATATAGGTTTTTCAATTTTGTTCATAATATATTGAACTGTTTTTATCATTTTCAAAACATTCCACTTTTACTACCTTACATCTACCCCCATCAGTTTTAGATAAGACTTTATTAAAATGTTCATAAACCATTCTAGCACATGATTCAGCACCCATCTTATCCATAACTACTAATTTACATATCCCCTCCATAGCCGCACTTTGAAAGAAATCTAAATAGGGATCATCTTTTTCTATAAGTAGAGTGTGATCAAATTTATCATTCATCCATGATTTTAAACCATTCCCTATAGGAGCATCTTTAAAACCCCCATAATCAACAATCCAATTCATCGAATCTAACCCCTCATTTTCATCAAAAGGGGTATTAGATTCAAACCATACTTTAAACTTCAAAGCATAACCATGTAATAATTGACAATGGGAATGTTGAGCTTTCCACTGTCTAATAGCTACAGAATAGTTATCAAATATTTTTGTAGATTGATATTTACCCATTTATTTGTTGTTTATTACATTCTATAGGATCTGTTGAAGTAGTATAGTATGGTTGGTTGCCCCATGGGTTGGGTGGGTTTGGAATATTTGGAATATAAGGTTGGATATAGGGTTGAATAAAGTTATTCTTATTAGCTTCAGCTTTTAATAATGTAATTGCATCTTTAGCTGAAATATATCCTTTGTCTAATAGTCCTTGAACTATTTCTGTTACTGTTTTATCCATTGTAAAATTCTAAGATTTGTTCTTGATTTTGATATCCTATTTTTCTTCCTTTTTCAACTCCATTTTCTAGGAGAATGAGTGTTGGGATATTTCTCACTCCATATTTTCTGCTTAGATCTTGGTTTTGGTCAACATCAACTTTTCTATAATTAACCCTTGAAGAAAGCAATTCCATTAAAGGGCTTAATTGTTTACAGGGTTGACACCATGTGCTTGTAAAGTATAATATTTGTTTCATAATTATTCTATTTAATATAAATATAGGAAATTACCTTTTAAAAGCCAATTTTAAATTTCATATTACTTGAGATAATAGGTAAGCTAATTTATATCCAATAAATGCTCCTAATGCTGTTGGTACTGGAAATACTATAAATTTACCTAATGATGTTACATATTTTGGTCTATTGATTACTCTCCCTACAAAGAAGTAGTATGTCATATAACCTATTAAAACTGCTAGATCCATTCTTTGGGCAATGAACACTACTAGGATTGATCCTAGAAAACCATATACAGCATTCTCTAAAACAGCCTGTCTAATTTCTCCGGGTGTTGATTCTCTGTATTCTTTTTTTATTTTTTTTAAACTCATAACTTTTTAATTTAATAAAGGTGCTTAAATTGTTGGGTGTGATTGGTAGTTTAGGGTTTTAATGACTTAAAAAATTCCGCACCGTCTGGTGTTTGATTGGATGATGGTAATACTTCATATCCTAAATCCTTAACATATTGGTACATAGCTGTAGCCACACCTTTTCGCTGCCAAGCGGGTTTTACAGAAGTATCAGTGGATGTTAATTTGTTTTTATTGTTAGTTTCGTCTGAATTGAAGTACGCTTGGCCTATTTTAGATCCAGAATTATCATATGCTATCACGGATAGAGATGTATAGTTAGAATGCTTCATAACATCCTTAACTTCTAGTTTAATAGTTTCTCCAGTTTTCAGTTCAATATAGTTGTTATTGTTTTTTGGCTTAAACCAACTAAGTTCTTTTAACAAATCTACTAAATATATCATATTAATAAATATAGATTAATTTGATAAAGGTGCTTTAATTGTTGGGTGTGATTGATATTTTATATTTTAATTTATTTGTATTATCCATTATTCCCCATACAACTGATAATTCTTCCGGGTTTATAAGGGTCGGTGTGATTAAATATCCTTCCATTTTATCCAAACTTTGTTTAACTTCATAAACTAAATCCGAAGATATTTTAGTTTCGATTTCTGTTTTTTCAAATGTTTCTGGATTGTAGTAATCCGCTTTGTAGTTTTCCATGATTTTTATTTTTTAATTTGATAATGGTGCTTTAATAGTTGGGTGTGATTGATAGTTTTCTATAGTGAAGTCAGAAGGTTCATAACACTCCCAATTATCCTTCATACATAAGTAATCGGGTAACTTATTTAGTTTTGGTAACTCCATTGGTTCTCTCGTCAATTGTTCCTTTGCCTGTTCAATGTGATTGGTATAAAGGTGAACATCACCTAAATTACCAATCAACTCATCAGGAACCATATTAACTTCTTTGGCAATGATTTCTAACAACAATCCGTAAGATGCAATGTTGAATGGTAAACCTAAGAATGTATCTACTGAGCGTTGATTCCACATTAAAGAGATTGCTCGTGTTGGTATTTCTGCATCATCCATCTCTGTTTCAAAAACGCCATGCGCCCATTTAGGATTATGCCAATCGTTAAATGCTTCCTCTAATCCTTGTTTATAGTCGATATCACTGCATCGATCGATCAATATTTTTAATCTATCTTTAGTTGCCAATTCTCTTGTATAAACTTGAAATCCATAGTGGCAAGGAAGAAGTACCATTGAATCCAATTCTCCAACATTCCAAGCATTTACCATTAATCGTCTTGAGTCTGGATTTGTTTTAAGGTCGTGGATTAGGTTTGCGATTTGGTCTATGTGGAGTTGATACCTCCAAACATATTTAGATTCATCATAAGTTAACCATTTAAATACCCACCCATTATACGGTTTTGTTGAGTTAGAATTAAGTCTATAAGATATATATGTTGGTTTTAAACTATGTTTAATAGCAAAATGTTTTTGGCATATTTCAATAATTTCTTCCCCTGTATTTATATTTTTAGCTAAGAATGGTTTATAATGTTTAAGGGTTACATTTTCATATTTAGGGAGAAAATAACAAGTATCTTTAGAGTAACAATTAGAACCATAATAATCTTTATCTAAATCAAATTCTTTTGGATTTAATACCCATTTATTGAAATTAGTTATAGTTTTTATATCTTCTAAAAAATATTCAAAACATAACCATCTACTATCAACAAATATGTTTTTTTCCCCATAAAATTTATAAAATGGATTCGAAGGTCTATAACATCTAACTATCATATTATACCACAAACCATACGCTTGTTTATAATAATTAATGTTTTTATTTGGGTTTCCTAGAAAAGCTACATTCTCAATATAAGGTTTATATTGATTAACTACCTGTCCTCTTTTAATGTTAGGACGAGAAGCAATTTTAGTATAACCATTAGATAAAAATTGAACTAAATATTTAGAATTATTCCCTCCTTCTACTTTTTGTATAACAATGTATTCTTCTTGACTTTTATTATTATAAAATTTCTTTCCTATAAAGCCATCATTTTCATCTTTTTCTACTTCCAACAAAGGAAAATTAATATTAAGTTTTGATTTTTCCTTAATTCTTCTTTCAATCATTATTGGTTTATATGTTTTCCACCTCCTCCACCCGGCTCCATATATTGGTCCTAACTCACCCCACTTCTTAGCAAACTCATCATCTGTTTTGATTTTGTTGATGAATTCTTCTTGTGTTAAATAAAAGAAAGGTTTCTCGGCTTTACCTTCTAAATAGGCATTTATCTGTCCTCTCTTGTACTCCTTTGATGTAGGTTTAACGTGGTCTAATATTGGATAACCCCAACATTGGTCACCATGCCCTTTCACTAATTCTTCAGCGTCAAAATTAATAGGGTCAACTTCAAATTGTTTACACCAATTCTTATAAGCATCACCATTCCAGATGTTACAACCATTCTGAACTAGCCATTGGATATTGGTATCACTTCTTAAAAACCATAACAACTCTTTCACCATAGTTTTAAATGCCATTTTCTTAGTGGTGAGTAATGGGAAACCATCTGACATATTATGTCTTATTTGTCTACCAAAAACTGAAAGTGTTTTACCATTTCTTGTAGTTTTTAGGGTTCCTTCTTCTAGTATGTCTTTTAGAAGAGATTGATATTGTTTATCTAGGTTGTTCATATTATTCTTAATAACTTTAAAATTCATCTACATTAGTCAAATCTAATGTTACATTAGCTAGTTCGCTATGGACCTTGATAGATGCTCCTATACCATTAGATGAATAAGACCACGTCATAATACCATACTTTCCATATATTTTATGAATAGCACACATCCACTCATCATATTTTTCTTGTTGTGAATCACTTAGTTGGAAAGATATTTGAGTATTCATGGATGTGTTTTACTTGGATTCAATCATAAAAAAATTATTTATGGTTCCTTTTAAATTCCTCTTCTAATTTTAGAGCATATTCCTTAACATATTTCCAAGTTACAGGAGTACCATCATCTTCCACATAAGTTATAGGATCCTTTTTCCCTGCTTCTATAAAACTAATAATTCTCTCTATACTAGAACCGGTTTTATAATCACTAAAAGACTCATTACCTTTTTTAACAGGAGAATAACTAGTCATTGTTCTTTTATAAACTTCCTTATAATCTAATTTTAGTTTTTTACATAATTTTAACCCATCTTTAAGAACTCCTGGTTTGTCAGTAATATTATAGGGAGCATAATAATTTACTTTTTCTGAATCCCAATTTCCTATTTTAAAGGCATACTCTAAAGCTATTCTAAATTCTTCAGAACAATCAGGATAAATTCCTTCTTTTTTATTATTATCAAAATCCCCCATATGGGTACCTAAAGCTATATCACATGGGAAATTATTCTTTTTAACCATTGATAAAGCTACAGCATATGTTATAGAAGCAAATATAGCATTTCTATTAGGAACTACAGTAGTAAGGGCATTTTCATGAGCATAATGTCCTTTTTTCATTTCCATTGAGTCATTGTCTACTAACCCACTTACCAATAAAGAAGATAAACCATCAAGTTTAATCACCTTATGAGTAATTTTAGGGTATGTAGTAAGGACATTTTTATTTTTCCACCATATCCTATAAGGATTATCATTAAGATATTCTACTAATTCTCTAGCTTTTTCAAGTTCTATTTTATGTTTTTGACCATAATCAAAACTTAAACATGTTACATTTTCATATTCTTCTAAACATCTTAGAAGGAGAGTACTGCTATCTAACCCTCCGGAGAGGGATAATACTACATTTTTTTTCTTCATAATCTATCTACTATTTTATTAATAATGTCTTCTTCTTCTATAGTTAATCTATGTTTATTATTACCTAATTTAACTAAACTCTTATCCCAATCCAAATCTATTCTATTCCTCCCTCTATTATCCCCCCAAATTATTTTTTTAATATACGCCATATCAATACATTTTAATACTAGTTCCTACTTTTTGACTATACCATTGATTTTTATTCATATCATACCATCTATAAACATCATTAGGATCTTCAGACCATCCTTCTTTACCATAATGAACAGGATCTTTCCTTAATAAATTTTGTCTATGGGATTTATGAAAACTATCATCACCAAACCATATAGGCATTTTTATCTCTTCATTAATCTCTTCTTTTTTCATAGTATTATTTTTACCTCTAGCTTCCCATACTTCAATAGATAAATTTAAATAATGTTTTAGAGCAGGTATGTTATCTCTAAACATTTGGGATATAGGATGGTTTATTCTGGATAGTGAGTAAGGTTTTCCTGTTTTGGTAGGTCTTCCTTCTAAACCTGCTATTAATTGGTAGGTTTCAACTCTCTGTTTTGCTAAACGTTTATCATCTAAAGATTCTAAAGACTTTTTAAAATCAGTATAAGGTAAAAATACTTGCATTATTTAGTTAATTTTCTAAAAATTTGTATGTTATGTTCTAATATATGTAAGTTAACATCTTCTTTTGGGATTTCAAAACATTTATTCATATTTGATGAAGGTTTTTTAAAAATCCCTAAATCATCATATATCATATTATCTACAGCAGCCATTACAGGATTTGAAGTATCTATACTTTCTATAAAGGACATGTCTTTATAAAAGGAAAATTCCAAAGGAGTATAAGTACCTAATAAATGGATTTTATCAGTCTCCCAGATAATTCCATCTTCAAACATTTTAGAAATAACAAGTACCCTTCCTAAAGCCCCACTTATAAATCTATTTGGATGAGGAAACATCCCCTTATAATAATGAGCCCCATATGAAAAAGCTATTTTATTATATCCTATTTCTTTTAATTTACTATAACATTTAGAAGCCTCATCATAGGAAGTTGCTTGTACAATAGCAATTGGAGTGGTATTTGAAGGATATTGAAAATTACTCCATTCCATGGAGTTTTTTATTGTTTCTTCAGAATTTTCCCATACATCAGGAACAAAAACATGTTTAGGTTCCAAAATATTTATCCATTTCTCTAGAATTTTACCACCAATAGCCTCTCCTAATTCATGTAAGCTGTTATCTAAATAGATAGGAATCCCATCTTTTTTACATTGTAAAAAATGTTCTCTATATTCTTCATCTTCCTCAAGTAAGTGGACTAGAGCATATTGGTAGTCCATATTGGATTTACTCCATTCTAGTAAACATTTAGGGGTTTCATGGGATATTTTCATCTTTGAAATATTGATATTATATTATTGATATAGGTTTTAAAATTAAGAAAGATCAAATGAAAATTTACATTTAATTCCCCTAATAAAAACATTAACAAACTAGGGTGAGTCTCACCACATATTCCTAAGCTATGCTTTAAAAATTCAATCATTATCTTATAATAGATTTACCTATAATAAGAAATACAAACCCCACAAAAACCGCTATAACATTTCTAACAAAAAATATTATAATATCTTTACCAATTTGTAAAGGAGTTAATGTTTCCCAACTTGCGGCTATATCATATATAGTATATACCAACAAACTAAATCCTCCTAATATCATTATTAATACCCCCAATATACAAATAAATACACCTATTGCTTCTCTCATATTTTTATTTTTTTAGGTCTTCCCCTTTTAGATAATTTTTTTATTCTCTTCTTATAATTCTTTTCTATATAAAGATAAAAATCTTTTAATGTAAAGCCAAAATCTTCAAATTCATTTTCAAATTGATCTTCATCTATAAAAAATTCCTCAATAAATCCTTTTTTAAGTTGTTTTAACTTATCAAATTCATCTTTTTCAAAGTCTTCCCATAATCTTTTTTTTCTTTGGAAGTCTAATCTACTATTTTCTACAAATTCTTGATCTGTTCTTGCAGATTGATACTTAGAATTTAATTCTAAATCACAATATTTAGCTTGCCAATAGTAATGAGAAAAATCTAAATCACCATTAATTATTTTATCCCATAAGGGGGAATTTTTAGGTAATGGTTTTGATTTTGAATCCCATCTTCTCCACCATCTAAAAACATTATAATTTAAAGGTTGGAGCTTTTCAATTTCCTTTAAAACTAAAGAATCATTTGAATTTTTAAATAGTTTCATTTCAATTTTTCAAACAATTCATTAAAACGTCCATCATGGTCTTCTTCTGTGGGGATGAACCCTGTACTATAACATTCTCCCCAACTTTTGCCATAATCAAAAAAAATTCGAGCTATTTCTTTAAGTTTATCTTGATCCATATGTTACTTTTTCTTATATCTAAATATAACATCAAAGGTTGGAGAAGCCAAATATTTACCCCCCTAGGTATTTCTTTCTTATTTTATTTTTTCTCCAGGCTGAAATATTTGGGTTTTGTAACATTTTCATATCTCTAGGGGATATGTAGGGAGATATTGGATCTTCCTTAGATTCTGGTTTTAAAGGTTGAGGAGTTGGTTCTTGGTAAACCTCATAAACCTTTTCATCCTCAATTATTGTTTTTTTTTTACTTTCTGAAATTTGTGAAAAGGCAAAATTAGCTGAAATTATTAAGGATATAGCTAAGGGGTCAAAGACAAAAATTATAGTAAGTAATAGAATATTAATAATTTTACTCATTTCATATCCTGTTAAACTTGATAGATATTTTAAAGGACCTAATTCTCCTGAGGAAGCAGCATTAACTTTTACTTCATTTATTTGTTCATCAATTTCAAAAGTTTTTTCTTTTAATTCATCTATTTTTAAAATTATAGAATTTTGTCTCTCTAGGGATTGATCTATCTGTTTTTCTAAAGATTTTCTAGTTGCTGAAGATGTAGTAGTAATAATATTACCTTTATCGTCTAAATACTGAATTTTATTGTTTGATAAACCAGACCTCAATGAAGTCATGTCCTGTGTCAACGATTCTTTTTCATCGTTGTATAGGCGAAGTTGTTCATCATATGATGTTTTTTTACTATTTAAAAGTTCTAATTGAGAATCTACTACCTCAGTTTGGTTCATAGTTGTTTGATATGCACTTGTCAGATAACCATATATCCCCATAGAAGTTATTCCTATTAAAATTACAACTGCTATAGTTAAATAAGTTTTTAATAACTTAGGGAGAGTTTTTCTATATGTGTATAATAGGGAAGCTATAACTAATTTAGATAATTCTAAGGAACTAGCCATTATTATTACGGGTAAATAAGCCCCTGCAAATAATTTAGCTAATCCCAAAACACTATAATAAGCAGCAGAACATGAAATAGCTAATCCTGCTAACATTATTAATATAGGTAATATATATTTTTTCATTTTATTTTAATTACTATTTACTTCTTTCCCAATATAATACCCTCCAATTGCTCCTCCTATAATACTCATAAATATTAATCTATCTTTTCTTTGGTTTCTTCGATTATATTTTTTAGCTAATTCTATTCCCTCTTCCCAACCTGTCTGGTTTTTATTTACGAAAGATATTCCTTCTGTTAAAAATCCTTTCAGAAAAGTAATTTGTGTTTGAAGAGTATCTATTATAATATCTTTCTTTCTGTTAACTTCAAGCTGGAATAGTAAACTATTTTGATAATAATCTGAAAATAGATCATTTACTAGTAATTCATTTTCTTGGGTAGGAGTAAATCCTGCTAACTTTTGCCCATCCAAAACTATTCTTTGAGGTATTAAACTTATATCTCTAGGAGTATAATAATCTAAAACAATAGCCCCAACAGTATCAGTCCTTTGTATTGATGGTAAAATGTTCTTTTTTGGAGATTTTTGCCCATAAGCTGTCACGCTCAACATCAGTGTAACTACTAACACGGTTAATATTTTTTGCAAGATCATTGTTTTGTTTTTTTGTTTGTTTTTTTGTATCTTTTTTAATATCTGCTTGAGACTCATCAACAAAATCTTCTACTTCCTCTGAGGACAAAAGATAATCTGTTACCGCCACTCTCCATTTCTCATTAAGAACAGATTGTATTTCTAAATCATTAATTCTTTTTTCTAATTTATTAGTTGAATCTACAGGTCTCCAATAATACCATAAACCAAAAATTATTCCCCCTAGAATAGCAAATCTTATTTCTAAAGGTATCTTACTATAAAAATTCATTTATCTTAATATTTTATTATAAAAATTTATTTCATTTAACCAACTTGCAACATCAAATGAAGGACATAATTTTACCCATTCATCTGGTGTTATTATTCCATTTCCATCTTTGTCAGGAGATAAATCTCTATGACCTACTATGGGGATATTACCTAAAAGGTTTGGGGAAGCCAATTCTAAGAGTAAATTCTCCATTTCTTGTTTTTGATATATTGTTCTATCATCTCCTACTCTTCCTCCTATGTATGAAATATGAGCTGAATCCCAATTATAACCTCTTACCCCATTAGTAGGAAGTCGTAAATTAGATAATATATGCCTTTCACCATTTATTCCTATTATATAATGATAGCC
>Ga0208019_1000564_pt1 | contig 19964 bp, 17 predicted proteins | sample CB_VirMetaG_5_FD_184540 | JGI IMG/M metagenome (GOLD analysis project Ga0208019, IMG submission 184540) | Freshwater to marine saline gradient viral communities from Chesapeake Bay - CB_1508_1D Viral MetaG (SPAdes) (version 4) | ecosystem: Environmental > Aquatic > Marine > Coastal | place: USA...
ATATAGTAAATCTTTTGTGCCAATCTTACCGCCATGCGCGCACGCTGATGCCAATCTTACCGCCACGTGCCAATCTTACCGCCCCACACTGATGCCAATCTTACCGCCCACTCACTCGCACACACCACGCTGTAATTTTTTTGTCTGTACGGAGTAATGCCATACCACCCGAAAAGCAAATCAGACACGTACCTTACCCCAAAGCAAACGTACGCGCAACTCAACAGCGAATTTGACTTCAACCATGACCCTTGTCCCTATCCCCGACCCAGCTGGGATGGGCTGGAGGTACCGTGGGGCACGCGCGCATTTTGCAATCCACCGTACAGTCAGCTTGCAGACTGGATTGAAAAAGCATACAAAGAATGGAAAACCGGTGGCAAGACCATCGTGATGCTGATTCCTTCGAGGACTGACACCATTGCGTTTCACAAGTACATACTCGGCAATGCGGAACTTCGCTTTGTCAAAGGACGGCTGAGGTTCACAAGCCCAACATCAACAATGGCTGACAGAGCCCCGTTCGCTTCCCTCATTGTGGTGTTCAACGCACTGGACACTTAGCATTTTGCTACCGAAGCAAATTGACACCGAGCAAATTTTGAAGATAGCAAATTGCTACCAAAGCAAATGTCAACCATAATATCTCACTTGTTTACAAAATGGAAGTCAGTAATCAGTGGTTGTGGAGCGAGCTTAGGTACAAGCAAGGTCTTTACGTGTTGAGACCCAAGAACTATTGGTCGATGCCCAACGCACCTTGGAAGGTAGGTGTGTCTAAATCGACAGTTGGGCTGGCGAAGCGCGTCAGTGAATATAAAACAAGTCTGGTCAGGTTTGAGATAGCCTACGTCATTGTGTATAAGAATTGGGACGGTGCTGAGAGAGCTGAGCGTAGATTGCACACACATCTAACAGACGTGCTTGACGTGAAGCGCGTGAGGTTCTTGAACACACTACAATCTGAGTGGTTCGACTGTCCGTTATCGAAGATAACAAAGGCTATCGACGATAAGATACTGAATCACGAAGACCCAGCTTTCATCATTTACGATTGGAGCAACGGCAAAGAACTGAAGTTCATCACGCCAAATCCACCTACCCAGAAGGTAGCCAGAGAGCAAAGGCTGTTCCAAAGGGCTGATGCAGAGCGCAAAAAGAAGCAGGAACTGGAAAGACAGCAGAAGCTTTTGCTTGCACAAGCGAAGGCCAGAAAAACAAGAGAAGAAAAGGCCAAACAGAGGCAGGAGAAACTGCTGAAGGACATAGCACAGGCAAAGCCCAAGGTTCTCACGGATAGAGAAAAACGTTTGCTAAAACGTAACAAGGCACAACAAGCGGAGGACAGAAAAAGACAGCGATTAGAGCGATTGTTGAAAACTTTAGCATAGTATGGATTATGGCTACATATTTGTAGCGGTAATTATATAATCAAGCGAACATTCGCACGGTGATGTTGATTCTACGGCCACCACCCTTCTTCTTTAGCACCTCATGCTTGTATTGCTTGTTAGCATCTTGGTCAAAGCACACCATCGTGCCGTTGGTCAGCTTGATGTCGTGTCTCTCGCCTTTCTTGGTGAACCGCATCACACGGTAGTCGTCTGATTCCTCGAACAGACTGAAGCTCCATATTTTGAAGTTCTTGGGGTCGGCGAAACCTTTCGTCTTGTCATGGTGCTTGCCTATGTAATCCTCGCCATCAGCGTAAAAGTTTAGCAGGATGTTGTTATGGGATGCTTCAAACCCCAAGTTACTGAGCAACTTGGCGAGAAGCGGTGGTGGATGCTCAGCTGATTTGTTGCTCTCTCCACCCACAAACCCAGTGTAAGCTGAGTTGTTGGTCGTGTAGTTTATCATGCGACGGGGAAGCTTAATTGTCTTACCAAACATGTGGCAGAACTGCTCCTCTTCTGGACGTAGGCGCCACAGCTTCTCAAAGAGGCCTTTACCCACACTGTACTGTTTAACGGTTGTATGTTTATTGAAGTCGGTCATTATTACTGTTATAATACTATATCGTGCGAATTCTTTAAGTCTTTTTGGGTTGTACAAACCTTGTACAAAGCGTGTCATAATCATTTTGTAATAATTATGACGGTAGGATTGCCTCAAAAGATTATCTATTACTATTTTCTCCATCGGCGGTAAGATTGGCAGATTGAATATTAGACTATTTTTGTGCCAATTTTACCACCCCTCCCACGATGTAACGGCGGTACTCATAAAGAGCACGGTGCTCTTCCAGCTTCTTCTTGTCCAGCGTGTACGTCATCGTCGACGTCTTTGTGCCATCCACTGTGACGCTCTTCTTGGAGCACTTTACCACGTCACCCAGCAAACCCTTGGCCATCTTCAGCACACAGCTCTCAAAGGTCAGACCGCCCTTCCCGCGGTACCTGAACGCCTTGGTATAGTAATCCATGAACTCTTCTTGCACCTTAGAGTTGACCTCATTCCTGAACTCGAAGTCCTCCTGAAACCCGCAAAGGGTGCTCACGTCGCGAAGCTTCTTTGTCTTGTACAGGGTTCCGGACACCATCTTGGCGTTGAAATCCTGTTTGCTCACCAGCTTCTCCACCAGCTTGTCCGGCTCATCAAAGAAGTACTTGCACACCGTGAAGTGCTTGGTCACCTTGTTGGGGCTGTGAAAGAACTGTTCGTTCTCTTTGATCTTGTCACGTGGCAAGTTCAGGTAGTCATTGAGCTGATGATGGTACAAGTCCACACCCTCGAATCTGTCCTCTTTCGCCTTCTTGGCCATCATCGATTTCATCTTCTTGTCGTGGTCGCTCACCAGCCCCGCAAGGTTGGGCTCTTCCACAACGAAGCCGTACTGTTTGAGCAACAGCTTGAAGTGCAGGTACACGTTGCTGTTGTAGCAGTCGTCGCGATACTCGCACGTTGTCAGCAACTTAAAGTAGATGTCGCGTAACTGCTCATTTGCCAGCATCTCGAACTCACTGAGCACCATCTCTTCCAGCTCCTGCTTCTGCTTCTTGAACTGCAAAAAGGTGTAAGGTTTGCGCTTGGCCATCAGGTGCAAGGCGTTGAAATGGAAGTACAGCGTCTTGATGTTTCTGCACCGCGCAATCTGCTGTTTCATGTTGGCAGGGTTAATCGTCGAACCCGTGTACAGCGTGAACACATCACGGTGCATGGAGCTATCGAGCCCGTAAAGAATCTTGGGACTGAAAATCACACGGTCATCCTTGTCCAAATCGATGTCGGCGGTCTTCTCATCGGCAGTGTAAATGACGCAACTCACACCCTGCTCGGCCAACCACGTTTTGATTGCGCGTCCCTCTTTGGCAACGTCACAGCACAGCAACCACTTCTCGGTTGTCTTCAGCTTCTCTTTCAAATCGTCGTAGTTGCTCAGTTCCTTTGTAGGTACGCCGAGGTTGTGAAGGTGCTTGTTGTACACGTAGTCGTACTCACGACCGCAGTGGTCAAGCAAGTCGAAGCATATCTGAGAGGTGTCTGCGTCCACCGCAATCACCCGCTCGCACTTGCTGACCATCGAGGTGAACAGCTTGAACACCAGAATGCGCTTGGCTTTCAAAGTCGTTGACATGGTCAGGTAGTCCACCAGAGAGTTGAACTCATCCAGGAACAGAGTGTACTGACTGACGTCCAGCTTACACGCTTTCATGATGCTGTCGATGGTAACAATGTAATTCTTTCCGTTCTCGAACATACCCTGATGATTCTCATAAATCGCGACGTCGATGCCGTGCTTCGCGAACGTTGCGCACTGCGCGTAGGCCAAGCTTCGACGGCTGACAATCGATAGAAAGGGCTTCTTGTGGGTCTTCACGTAGTGCTTCATCATTGTGGTTTTCCCTGTTCCTGTGTCGCTCTTCACAATCAGGTCTTTCTTGTAGCCGTCAATGAACTCGAAGGGTATCTTCTTCAGGTTCACAACTTGGTCAGGTTTCTTCTTGTGCAGGTTCATGAGTGGCACGTACCTGAAGAAGGGCGCGAGGCTCTCCACAAGCTCATCGTCTATCTTGATGTACTTGAAGAAGTGGGTGACCATGTTCGTCATTCGGTTGGCATCGATGCCGTCCCAAATACAGAGGTTGTTGGCTTTGTTGTACCCTTTGGCTTTTTTGCTCTTGTCATCCCACTGCTTCTTCAAGTCCAACACTTTGCAGAATGTGGTGAACTTTCGCCAACCCTCGTACCCTCCGATATCTTTCAGGGGCACAGCGTCAACAATCTTCTGCTTCAGCTCATCGTTCAGCAAGTACTGCCATTCTGCTTCCACCTGCTGGAAGTCGTTGTTGCGCTTCTTCTTGATCTTCAACGTGGTTTTCTTGCACGACATACAACTGCGGATGTACTTCTTGATGCTCTCAGGCATCTCTTTGATGGTGCTCTTGCGCACAACCTTGTACGTTTTACCGTCTCTTACTGTTCCCACGCCAACGACGTATTTGTCGTTACTGAGCAGGTCAACGTGGGTGCTCCTGTCGTCTTTATCTTTGATGTCAATCATCGTGTTTGGGAACTCATCTGTGTACTTAAAGTACAGGTGGTAACCTCCGCCTGCGGTTGCAACTGTGTACGTGTTGCAACACTTGATAAACTGCTTGATGTCACCAAACGTGTCAGCAAAGTCGTTCTTCTCTCCCTTGTGCTCCTCCTTGACATAGTCAATGTCCAAGACGATGATGCCGTTATCATGTACAAGTTTGGTCTTTGTGCCGTACTTGTACAGGTAGTTTCCAGTGAAGAATACGTGGTTGCCTTTGAACTGTTTGAACTTCGTCCACAGCTTCTGACTGCCCTCCTGTTTATACGTGCCCATAGGGACTTTGGAGTTAGGGTAACACAGCTTTCCATAATACTCAAGCATTGTTATTGTCAGCTTATATATTACTGACTGAGATTTTATTTTGTGGTGTATACTTACTATACATCACAAAGCTTTAAGCCTCTTTGGCTCATTCAATTTTCTGTACATGCCTTGTACAAAGTTTGTACAAGGTCATTCGTCCTCGAACTTGAAGCCGGCTGTTCTCAGCATCTCCAGTTGCTTGGCGTGTTTCTTTCGCTTGAGGTGTGTGCGTAGCGTCGACCTCGACACGACACAGCCACACCTGCAAATGAGCTTCTCGCGGTTGCGCTTGTTAATCCTGTCTCTGTTGGCCTCGATGTACTTCTTGTGGTAGGCATCGCGGTGCTCTTTGTGCTCCATCTCCCATTTTTGCATATAGGTGCTCATCGTTGTTGTGTGTAACTTATGTACTTAACAAAGATAATCTTTAAGCCTAAAAAGGCTGTAATACTGGCCCAAAAGATTTACTATATTCCATTTCTTCAACCGGCGGTACAATTGGCAGTTTGAAATATGAGTATTTTTGTGCCAATCTTACCGCCTTGTGTGAAGTGTGTACAATAACTGTACAAACTTTCGATTTGTCCCTTTGGAGTGCTGGCACAAAATGAATTCCAAGAAAAACCAGCACCCACTAAGCGGGATGGATTGCTTTTAACGTGGCTCCCAGCACGGTGTCGCGTCAGCAACCGATTTGTGCGTATCCCTTTTTCATCATCGACGCAATCTGTTCTTCCAGCGCGTTCAGCGCCTGTTTATGTTCGTTGTCTGTGACCCATGCCACGTGGCGCTTGCTCTTCTTGTGTTTGCTGAGTCCGGCCCTGCAGACTATTGCACCACATTCACAAGAGACTTTTTCCAGTTGGCGCTTCTTGAACTCTCCTGAGTAACGGCCCTTGTTGTACTCTTTAACGTATTGCTTGTCTTTGGAAGCAAACGGCATTATTCGCTCAACTATATTACTATCACAGAAAATCTTTAAACCTTTTCATACTGTACGAACCGCGGATTGGAACTCGCCGAGCGTTTTCATTGTGCCCTTGGTCACGACAGTACCGTCGTCCTTTTCCATACAGTAGCTGTTCTCTTTCACCACGATGACGCGCTTGATGTTATCGACTTCGATTTTGAAACCGCCGTAGTCATCGCTGACCTTGTGCTTGAAATGCTTTTCATAGTCGGCTCTTGTAATCAGGAGACTGTCAACTTTGCTGTAGAAGCAACGGGTTGGCGCTTTTCTGAACACATCCAGCATATCATAGTACTTGAACATGTGCTGTCTTGCGAAAGCCTGAATGAAACAACCGAGATATACTGGAGCATTGCACAGTGTCGTGGCAGAAATACTGGTTTCGCCGAGCGTCACTTTGTCGTGCTTCTTGATAAAGTCGCTGACGTCCCTGACGTCCTTTGCCTTCTTCGTCTTCACTTTCCTGACTTGTAAGGTTTTGCCATAGAGCCCTGTGTACATCTTCTTGATGACCTTTGCGTACTTCTTGCCGTGCTTCTTCTCCGTCTCAATCTTTGCGAGTCTCATCGCCTCGACAGCTTCCTTGAACACCTTGCCGGATTTCAGGAACTTCAGAAAACGATGAACCTTTGTGATCTTGTAACCACCGTACTTGACAGCCAAGTGTAAATCTAAAGAAGTGTAAACTCCCTTTGTGATGTTTCCTTTATAGTTCCAGCGTCCGTTCTCATTTGGAAGCAGGTGCAGACGGCACTCTTCGTTGACTTCAACGTCACACTCAACGAAATGGTAGGTTGTGTTCCTGGAGCTCTTGTTCAACTTCTCTCTCAGCTTGAAGCACTCCAGTTCACCACTATCCCAGATGGGCACATCACAAGGGTACGACTTTTCGCGCATCACGACCCAGAACAGCGCATTCACATCGATTTGGACATAATAATCGTTATCGTATGTTCCAGAAGGTCTCACGCACGGGTACTTGTAATTGGCCTTAAGAATGAAGTTCGTTTGAGCATCGGTTGGAATGTACAACTCGAACTTTCCACGGATGGTTTTCAAGAAGTAGTGGTAGGCAAGTGCGTACGGCGTACAATAGCTTGTCATATCCATGCCCGTAAAGCTTAGGCTGTCTTTGAGTTTGGCAACCACATCGTCGAGCTTTTCATCGGTCTCAATGTACTTTGACGCATCCCAAGTGTCCTTGGTGAACTGGATGTCTTCGTTAGGTGTGTAGATGGGGGTCTTACCCTTAAATTTGTTCTCTTTATAGTAGAACTGATACATTGTTATACTCACTATGATAGTATAACAAAATAATTCTTTAAACCTTTATGGATTGTACAAGGCTTGTACAAATCACGGTCTGACGACGTTGATGATAAGCTTCTCAACTTTGAGCGTTTTTTGGCCTGTAACTGAGTAGGCGAACTGGGCTTTGTGCCACTCTTCGATTGGGCTCTTGTCAAGAATCTTATCGATGGCGCCTTTCACGTTGCCTACAGTTTTAAGCTTGTAGTTTCTGAAGTCGACCAAGTCGCCTCTGTACGTGTAATACTTCTTGTCGGGTGTGGTGAGGTCTTGCTCCAATGTTAAGTTGATTGATATCTTGCGCTTGTTGAACAGCTTGCGATTGTTTCTAAGCATGTAGTACATTCTTTGTCTAATCTTGTCAGGGTCATCAGTTGGGTGCTGTAGTTTCATGACGATCTGTTGACCAAAGAAGGTTGTGTGCCGTGAAATTGTGGCATGAAAATCGAGGTTCTTACCTTCTTTGGTAAAAGCGGTCACTCCAACTTTCGGCTTTCTGATGCCTCTGGTTGTTTTTAGCTCTGATGGAAGGATTATGGGGTTTGACATTCTAATGGTTTGATGTTGTGTTATATATTATAATAAGACAATATTCTTTAAACCTTTTTGGATTGTACAAAACTTGTATCACTCTTGGTACGAAAAGGTGCAGATGACACGCACACAGTTGGCAAGTAGAATACCATCCTCATCGACCACACGGACGGTGAAAGCTTCGGGTACATTGACATCACTGTAAACAGCTCCACCAGCAAACTCACAGCTTGACCAACCAGCACCTGCGAGGTTATCTAACTGTACATGAATGCTGTCGGTGACATCACTACTGACATTGTGGTCATTGATGAACGGTAGCGAAACACGTGCCACGTGTTTGGAGTTAGCGCCCGAGAAGCGAATGTCAACACGGTGCAGAACAAGGCTACTTGCCTGTAAAGGCCGGTTCAATTGCACGTTCTCTTCGTTGCTTGTAGTAATAACCTGAAACATAACTTATACTACTAACTTCGATATTTTTATAAGCTTACACGCTTCTTGGCTTTCTTGCTTCGAATGAGTTCAGTTGTCTTGTATCTCACATCACGATAATTGATTTTCTTCACGTCTTTGTCTTCAGGTGCTTCCTTTCCTGTCGGCTCTTCGTAGACCTTCTCAATGCGCATTCTTATGTTGCCGTCGGGCATTTTCAGAACCTTGCTCTCTTTCTTGTTCACAGCAAGAGAACTCAAGTCTGGAACATCACCAAAGCCCTTCAAGCCGTGAGGTACTGTATCGTTGCCATCAGAACCGTGCTGTTTTGCCCACTCCAAAAGCGAGTTGAGTGTCAACCCCATTGAACTGGCTGAAACGATGACGCCAACCTTGTTGAACTGTGAAAGCGCATCGTTCTTGTTCTGCTTACCGAGAGTAGAGCGGATATGTTTGGCACAGGTGTAAAGCTCAACGAGTTGCTTCTTCAGTATCTTCAAATCGGCGTCAACTCCGTACAGCAGTTCTTTAAGCCCCAATTGGTCTTGGTACTGTTTGACGATAAACTCGGCTCGGTTGAACAGGTCAACAGGTTTACCCTTCAACTCCTTCTTAAGCTCAGGCTTGGCTAAGCACATCTCTTGTAGGCGCAGGAAAGAGTGAGAGACGAACAGCTTATCAATCAGCTCACGATAAAGCACCTTGGCTTTTCTCAGTTCCTCATCACTGTCTTTCCCAATCAATCTCAGCTCCAAACCTTTGCTGACCACGCTACCCTGTTGCTGACTTATCTCTTCAACGGCTTTCTCTTCACTGACTACACCAGCAGATGGAGGTTGGTCACCTTGTTTTTGGTCAGCGTCACCATCAGCGCCACCACCAGCGCCACCACCAGCGCTTGGAAAAAGCTGACGATTGACACTTCCAGCTTCACCACCAGCACCTACACTTACTCCAGCACTTGCACCCGCACCAGCCTTATCTCCAACGCCTCTGTCGGGTGTCGAAGATAAAGATGGTGCTCCATCAGGCTGTTGCTTTTTATCAGGTTTTCGGATGTGATTTGCTTCAGGCATTTTTGGTGGGTCAGCAGGTGGGTGTGAACTTGGGTTCATTGGCCTATTTTCAACTTGATTACCAGCACCAGCAGAAGCTCCAGCACCACCAGCACCAGCTTCCTGACTTGGCTCTTTCGCTTTTGGTTTCTTAATCGTTATTCGGCGTTGTTCACTTGCTTCCTTACGCCTTTGACGACTGGTTTTACTTGGTGATGAGGGAGCTTCTTGCTTCTCTTCTTGCTTCTCTTCCCTTTTCTCTTCTCCTCTCTGTCCACTTGACGGACTTATCGAGGTTATCTTACCAAGAATATGGCTTTTGGTAAGCGGTGTCTGCGTCTTTGACCTAAAACGAATACCAAAAACCTTATCCGCGTAATCATCCGCAGACAATTCACCGCTTTTAAGTCGTTTCTGTAATGTGTTGTACGCTTTTGACCCTACTGTAAGAGCCTTACCATTTGAAATACTGTAAAGTGTCACAGGCATAATCAATCTATACCATTATCCAACACATTTTTTATCTGTGCTCCAACTATAGAATGAGCTATTTCGATTGGTCGGGTACACACCATAACCAGAAACCCCCTTCACAGCAACTTGACGACTGGGGCTACAATTTTGCTGGAATGCATATGCAACCTCGCAGACACGAAGTGAAAGTGTTGGATATCAGGCACAAAGAACCACGTCAGAGTACAATCCAAAAGAAGATGGACGAAGAGGCAAGAGCTGTTGACGCGCAGATAGAAACACAACAGCAGATGAACCGCGGTCTCAACAAGCTTTCTTCAGAACAGAAGCGCGACATCAACCAGTCCAAGCGGATGGACAACAAAACTATCCAATTCGGGTACAACCAACACGGCCTGTTCAGTGCAGGTCTCCGCCGAGCAGAGTACGAACGGAAACAACTTGCTTCCCAAGTACAGACCTAAAGCTTCACGCCACTGGCCACCGTTTTCGACCTTATGTTATACTCCTTGTCTATCTTGTAGAACGGCTTTTCACTGTCATCACCAATCATAAAATTGGTCTTGACCGGCTTACACCTGACACAGAACACAAAGTCTTCGTACTGTTGCGCATACTGTGCCAAGTTGTTATCAATCCCCAGCGCTGTATATTTTTCTTCCGTAACCTTGTTCAGAAGTGCCTTGGCCTCTTTGCTTGTCTTGTCACTCAGAAGCAGGTAGTCATTGACCAGCGTTTCTATGTCCGTCTTACTCGGAGAGCGGAAGTACACAATCAGGTCACAGTTCTTCCTCGACATCGGCGGTAAGGACGACTTGATGGACTGCAAGAGTGAGATGACACTAACAAAGATGTGTCTGCCTAACACGTACAGGTCAGTTAGTGCCTTGGAGTAAAAGATGGTCTCACCTTTGCCTCCACTTGGCGCAATCAAATCGTCGATTATCACAAGCATGTTTGGTTGGTCACCCTCTTTTGTTTCCTTCCATTTCATAACCTCTTTCTTGTGCTCTGCCACGATGTCTTCCAGTTTGCTATCACTGAATGTGTCGTACTTATCGTTTTCTGGAATGAACTGCCAATCATCCTCTTGCAGTTTACTGCTCCTACTGAATAGAACGGCCTTTGAAAACTTGTGCTTCTTGTGTATCTTGTTTACCAGCCAATGAGAGAAAACGCCTTTGCCCGACCGGCGCTTTCCGTAGATACACGCAGAGAAGAATTTTGGAAGTTCATTCTCCTTTGCCAACGGGTCGTACTCTTTACAATTACTCATAACTACTATAGGTCAAGATTATCTTGCCATACAGTAATACATAGCGATGTTTGGAGACAATCCGATTGGAAGGGACGCAAGTGGAGGTATGCACAACGAAATGGCTCAGCCTGTAGTTGTCAAGACGGTGGTGGCGAGTAGTGGTGGTGTACATTTCACCAACCGAGGACAGCGATACACAGGTGACAGCGTTAAGCTTGTTGCCATCACCAAGAACGGGAAACGCTATTTCAAGGTTTATGGTAGAAGCCCTATTGTTGATAGTCACGGCAACATTGTGACTTGGAACATTCTGTACGATGCCCCCCTTGAAGTTGTGGGGGCTGACGGTCGTACATTGCTCGATGGGGAAAATAGCGGAATTGAACTGCCTAGCGAACACGTTGAGCCTTTGCTTTACTTGATGGAAGGTGCGCCACGGCCTCCACCTCCTTCACCTACAAAACCTGAAACACCTGCCGAAGGGAAGGAGAGCGCTCACACAAACCCTGACCGACAACAAACACCCGCCGATGTCAGTAACGAAGGCAAAGGCAACGAAGTGTTACAATACGGCAGAGATAAGTGGGAGCACTACAATCTTGTTCTGACGGACGCTGATACCAACCAGATTTACACAGGCGCTGTCCACGTTGTGATTACACAGCGTGATGGGAAGACGTTCATGAGGGTACTTGGAGCTTCCAAAGTGACAAGTCCCGATGGCACTCCGGCCTACGGAACAAGCTTCCACCACGTCCTCAAAGTGAAGAGCAATGGCCACACATACGAAATGAGTGACGAAGGAGACATAGAAGTTCCAAGCGGTAAAACGCCACAGGAGTGGTTCGAGAGCGGAATGCCCTACGTAGCACCGCCACCTCCAAAACCAGTACAGGTTGAGATTGTAAGCCAGACCACCTCAACACCTTTTTATAACCACAGTGAGCATAAGTTCATCGATGTGGAAAGCGGAGAGGAATACTACGGTTTCTTCAAAGTGACATATTGGGCGCTGAGCGACGGCACATATCAAATGCAGTACGTAAGTCAGCGTGGTGTTGTTCTAAAGGACAAAGACAGCACAATGCCTTTTGATGTTCGAAACCAGCGTTATATTTACACGGGTGACAATCCGCAGGAGTACAATCGTCAGAGATTTCACACATTCAAAACAATGAGCGACGAACCACCAAGAACGGCGATTGTGAGACAATACGATTACAGCCATACGTACACTATCGACGACATTGCGGGGGTGAGGTGGAAGGTACACGACAATCTGTATCTGAATAACCAAACTGACATACACGTGCGTGTGTACGAGCATAATGACAGAACAAAAACGGTTCAATTTTACGTGTATGACAGGGTAGGAAGTGAATTGGTAAAAGTGCCTATCGAACCCCAACCCATCCACGGTAACGCGATGCCCTTTGTACAGAGCAGTGCAGGTTACCGTGAGTACACGTTACCAAGTGACGTTCAGCATCCGCAAGACCTCAATACCTTTATAAGGTCAGGAATGACAAGCACAACCGTACCAGACCCAGATGATAGCGGAGACGACGATAATAAAACGGATGATGATAGTAAAGACGACGGTAAAGATGAACCCGATACTGATGATGATAGTGGTAAAGATGACGGCGGAGATGCTACTCCTTCCTCATCTCCGGCTTCTGAAGATAGTCCAATTTTTGTACCACCTGACGACAACGACGGTAAGCGTAATGAGGACAACAACCAGCCTGTTGACAAGAGCAACCCAGCGATTGTTGGCCTTCTTCTGACTGAAGATGAGTTCTACGACGACATCTTTCAAACTGACGAAGAGATACTTGGCTTCTGTTTCTACCAAGATGAGAACGCAGAGATGCAAGAGGCTCAGCAGTACAACCAACAAGACGTCAGTGACAGCCCACTCATGCCCACAGGTAGAAGGTGCTTACAGGAATTTGGTGACAGCAAATGTGGTGAGGATGAGATTAAACCGACTAAGGTACACGGCAGGATGCCCATTCCTGTTGATAGTCCACCGCCAGATGACAATCCACCACCAAACAACGATGAGATACCACCCGATGATGATGATGTAACAACGCCACCAACTGATGAACCTCAGTCTGGAACTTACCAATACAGCGAGTACGTACCACCTGAACCAGTTCAAAGACAGGTTCACGCACCAGCTCCACCTCAGTCACCAATTCTATCCAGCAAAAACATCGACTACGAAATTGCTGAAGCTGAGAAGGAAAGGCTTACAGACTTTGCCGATTTCTACAGCTCGAGCCTGTCAGGTGAAGAGGCCAATGACGAAATATTTGATGAGACTTTCACGGGTGTGATAGAGGAAGATGACCCGATGGTGGAAGAGTGGTCAGATAAACAGCCATCAGACAAAGAGTTCGAAGACTACAAATGGAATGCTGTGTTTGCTCAATTGGCTTACGTTGACGGCAGTGCAAGAGTTAGCAAGTTCTACGGCTTTGAGTACGATACCAAGCTCAGCACCGATGACATTGCTATCTACAGAAACTCAAGCGTAAATAGGATTATGGTCAGTTTCAGGGGGACAGAGCTTGGTGACTTGGGTAAGAGTGTGAGTGACATCGTCAACGATTTGTTCATTGCTACCAGCTTGGAGCGGTACAGCTTAAGGTTCAGACGCGCCTACGATTTCGTCAAGAAGCTTCAGGACGATAATCCAAATCAGAAGATTACGCTCAGTTCTCACTCACTTGGCGCATCGATTTCTACTTACGTAGGAAAGCGTCTACCCGATGTACAAGTATTTGCATATGGAACGGGGACAGGAGTGCCTTTCATCGAGGAGTTACTTAAGGGCAGTGAGAAGACAATAGAAAATCTCAGTAAGGGCAACCCGCTGTTCAAGATTTTCATCGATACGATGTTTGCTGAGCAGGGGACAACTCAGGACAATAATATACTGCACGTAAGATATTTCAGTGATTTGGTTTCTGTGGGTAGACACTTCAAGGCCAATAACAGCAAGGAGAAGGATATCACACTCCACGATAAAAGTAAGATTCTGATTAAAGCGCACAGCATTTCCAATTTTGTAGATAAGAGATACAGAAAGGTGGCGTTGCCTGTGGGGTCGAAACTGGAGGCCAAATATGCCAAACAGCAGGAGGATAGATTAAAGCACGTTCATCCGTAGATTGCGGATTTTTTTTCTTTCTTTAGATTATAAACTATGAGTAACGTACAGCTTCTTTCAAACGACCATAGCGGTCTCTTCAAGTCTCTGGAGAAGGCCTCATCCGTGAACCCGTTTTTGTATGAGGTGAGCCCCTCCAGCAAAAATGTCTCAACACAGATGTACAAGGTGAGCCCTAACTCAGATTTCAGCGCCACAATTACAAGAACAACAATGTCTTTTCAAGTGCCCTCTCTGGGTTTCCTTCAGGATATGTATCTGGCCTTTAAGATTTTCAGCACTGCAGGAGCGGGTGCTGAGAGCGCTTGGGCTGGAGCTTCCTATATTGAGGAAGTGAATGTGTCAGCCAGAGGCCATCCCCTGCGTCGTTGTGATGACCTTGCTATCATCTGGGACAGCGTTCTTGCTGAGGAGAACGCAACCGTCAAGGCCAACCGCATTGTTGGTATGCGTCAGGCAAAGCAAACTACTACTGTGAACGCAGACCACGCGTTCTACATTGACCTTGGTAAAGCTCTTGGCCTTCGTGCCCCTAAAGACAGTTACGATACCATCACTTTAGAGCCACTCACCGTCAATGTCATTTTCAGAGCGCCAAGCGACTGCAACAGTTGCGCAAATGCTCAGTACCCCGCAAACTCTTGTTATTTGTACTGTGTTTACCATCAGCTGGAGGCAAGTGAATTTCTTGCTTTCCAAAACGAAATGTATAGTTCTGACAAGCCCACCAAACGGCTTATCAGTAGCTGGGAGAAAGAGACCGACAAGACTTTTACAGGAACACAGGCTTCACAAGAAGTAAACGTTGATGTCAATCACAAAGGCCTGTTGAAAGAGACCATCATTGCTGTCAGCGACAAAGACCATCGTGATGCGGGTGCAACTTCCACTGACAAAGACCGCTTTGCTCTTAACCCTATCGCAAAGATTACGCTGTACTGCAGTGGCGTACGTGTTGCTGAAATCGACAACAACGATTTGCATACACTGCTTCGTTGCAAAGCACCGAAGAACTACGCTGTCACAAAGAATATTCTCACACCTCAGAACGATGACCCTCAGAACGTCTACTGCCTCGATTACTCTCAGATGAACCTCGATGACGGCGTTTACGATAAGATTTCAGGCTGTCTCAACACCGGCGACCTCAGTTCTTGCTACCTCACGCTCACACTCACAAGTGCCCAAGCGAACGACTACGTTGTACGCGTGAACCACAGAACCTACCGTATGGAGAGCATTGAAGGCCGTAGTGGTATGGTGTCTTCTTCCGCCAAGGTGTAAACACTGCCAATTTATTTTCTCATTCAATTACAGAGAGACGAAACAAACTGACGAAGCCACCGCCCCTTCAACCAGCAATAATAGCGTCTCCCAGTTTTATAATTTTCTCAGTGAAAAGTATAAAATGGAAGTAATGAGTAGCGTAGCTAAGAACAAAGCTTTCAAGCAGTTCGAAAAGGAACAGGATAAAGACTTTTGGAAGTATCACATCGATGCCTCTTTACCGAACCACACATTTGTCCGCCGTGATGTACAACCCAAGGTCAACCGCCAAGGCACTGGTGTTCAAACTATCACGTTCAGCCTTCCAAAAGACGGACTTGTTGGAAAGATGTTGCTTAAGCTCGAAGCCGTTTCAGGTACTGTGGTGTTCAAAGCCAACGGTGGTCTCAACATGTGTTCGGAAGTCAGACTTGCCAACCCGTTCGGTATCATCAGCCGTCTGTACCCCGAAGCGGTGTTCCAGAAGATAGAGGAGATGCAGAACGACAGTCAGCGGTCAATGATGAACACCCTGTGCGGTGATAACACTGGCATCAGTTATATGCCTCTGCTTTTTGATATGTTTGACCACGTGAACGGCTTTCTTGACACAGTCCACGATACGCCGTATTGGCTCGAATGTGATTTTGTTGACAGCACAAGCATCTGCTCCACTCACACCAATCCCGTTTGGAGAGCATCTGTTGTAGCCGAGTATGTGGTGTTGCCTGAGCAAGAACGCAAAGAGCTCCTGAAACAGTATCCACTTGCCAAATCCATCAAGAACTTCAACAAGGAGAAACCTGTTTCAGCCTCCGCGGGTGTCAACAACATTCAGCTCAGACAGAAAGGACTTTGCTCACGTATGTACGTGGCCATCAAAACATCCAACGCTCTCACCTACGAAGGCATCAACTCCGTCAAGCTGGTTTTCAACGGCAGGACTGTCGTCAACTTTGACAACCTTGTTGAAAACCAGTTCTTCTCACATAACTATATGGGCGTTGCTTCTGATGTCTTTGGTAGTTCTTCGACCGCAATCTGGTCAGTCAATTTTGACATCAGCTCAAAGCAGAACGGATACCGTGGTGGTGTTTACCTCAACAGCAACAACAACGAAGATTGGCGTTTAGAAGTGAACGCTTCCAACGCTGGTGACTTGATTATCGTGGAAGAGATGTATGAGTTGGTGCGCATTGACAAGCAGGGGCTGATGAAAGTCAAGTCTGTGTAATAATTTGTCTCACTATATCATAGAGCTATGTCAGATACACACATTAAGGGAAAGCGCATTGTATTGGGTCAGCCTGATGCGAGTGAGGCCAATGTTTGTCTTGCATCGGATAAGCCAATTGACTTTCAGGTAGGAGGCACTTCTGTCTTCACAATAGACAGCACAGGAGCAACTCATAATGTTTCACAAGATTTGACCACTTCGGAGCTTCACGTCGACGGAACAGCAGACGCGACTTCGGCAACGGATACAGACGCAAGTGTCCACACTTTAGGAGGTCTTGCTGTGGAGAAGGCGGTTCACGTAGGAACAACGGCGGATGTGACTGGCGTTCTTTCAGCAAACGACACGACCGATGCCACAGCATCAACAGATACTTCAGCATCAATTTACTGCGCCGGTGGTGTTGCTGTTGAGAAATCTGTAAACATTGGAACTACTTGTACACTAGGAGGTGACTTGGAATTGGAGAGCGGTGCTAACATCAATGAGGTCGCCGGTGGTGGTATTAACATCAATATTTCTGACACAAACAAGCTGGTCATCAATCCGAGCGATGTAAACTGCCATCCTCCACTTTACGTACTTGACACTACTGATGCCAGTAGCAAAACGGATTCAAGTGCCAGTATTCACTGCAACGGTGGACTTGCTTGTGAGAAAACACTGTACGCTGATGTCGTGAACAGTGAGGCCACTACAGATTGTACTTCTAACAGCACAGGCGCTTTGATTACTTCAGGCGGAATTGGCTGTGCTAAGAACATCTGGTGCCACACGCTGAGAGCTGACGGAGGAAGTGCGAGTTACAGAACGGTCATAGGTATGGATGGTGCAGGAGGATTAGCTAAATTTTCGTTCGATAACGTCGGTTCGGTTACAGAAGTCTTCGATTATGGAACTTCTCGTGTAAAATTCTTGTTAACAGGAGAAGCATCGTCAGCAACATCCGGTTCTGTCCAAATGCTGGGCGGTTGTGGTATCAGTAAGAAATTGTACGTCAATGGGGTACCCAACGCAAATCAGACAGCTTTCACTCTCATCTCTGACCAGACACTTAAAGAGAACATCAGCAATCACGTCGCACAGGAGAGTATTGACAGGTTCAAGCAACTGCAGTTCAAGCGCTACAACTATAATGAAGATGTATGCAATCATAATGGTTGGGATTATGCTGACCATGTGAACAACAAGCATCTGGGTCTTATTGCCCAAGATGTCGAAGCTATTTACACAGGCGACCGCAATTGTGTAAACGTAATCAGCTCAGACCCTGATGACGAAGCACCAAGTCATTTGGATGGTAAGAAGAACCTCGATTTTGGTGTGATTGACTCAGACATGCGTGTGTGTGTACAGGAACTGCTCAACAAGGCAGACGATGTTGACTGCAACTCACTGCAGTGTTCAGGTGATGCTGATGTGGCCGGTGACCTCAATGTGGACGGTGTGTTTTCCAATCCCTCTGACAAACGTTCCAAGAAGAACATCAAACCTGTCGACAAGTCTCTTGACAAGGTTATGAAACTCAAACCCTGTTCGTTCGAGTACAAGAAGAAGGCAGGAAAGCGCTTGGGTTTCATTGCGCAAGAACTGGCTTCAGTCATGCCTGAGCTGATTGACGTACACGAACGCGGTGACATCAAGGATTTTCACAGTGTGAGATCAATAGAAATGATCCCTTTGTTAGTAAGATCAATACAGGAATTGGCTGTCCGGAAGCAATCCGGCTCCGCTTCTAGCTCCCCTTGTGATTGCGCGGATGAGATGCAAGGCCTCAGAGAGCAGAACGAAGAGCTGTGCAAAGCCAGTGAGGAACAGCGTCAGCACATCGCTTCACAAGACCAAAAGATCAACGTGCTGAACAAGGCAATGAAAAAACTGCTCATGCGCCTCGACAAGGTTGAGCGTAGCACGATGAACGATGACGCTTCGACTCTCATCGACATTTGAGCAAAATCGGCGATATTGCAAAGGGGGTACCCTTTGGGATTGGCTCCACGCAGTGATTACAACACAAGACGCCAATAATTCGACTGCAGTTACGCAGTGATTTTTACGGTAGAATTCAGGCGTCGGATATTGCTCGCAAATCGGGCGGTAAGATTGGCACAAAAATACTACTAATAGTAAATCGCCAATTGTACCGCCGGTTGAAGAAATGGAATATAGTAAATCTTTTGGGGCAATCTTACCGCCAATTTATTATCTCACTATCTAACAATAGTAAGATGGAAGCAGTCATAGCAGGCGCATCAGTCACAAGCTCTCTTGCAACAACCAGCTACTACGGACAGCAGTCTGGTTGCTGTGGTGGAATAAACCGGTGGTTCAAGAAGTGTATGTTGAAAAGTCCAAAGGCCATAGTGATAGCTGACGCTCACAAGGATGCTGTGGTTCAATCGCTGTACAGCGTGGACAAGAACGTCAGTTTGATTGACTTGGAGAAGGTGTTTTTGCTTTCCTTTGGCAAGGACACTCAGAGCTCAATCAAGAAAATGAAAGTGTGTAACAACTCAGCTTATGTCGCCTTGTGTATCAAAAGCCTTCGTCAGCTTCTTCTCAGACACCGTTTGGCTCAGAAGAACGCGGTACAGACGTACTGCTTTGTTTCTTCTGTCAGACTTGCTGACAAACTGGAGATTGGAGACATCACCAGCTTTGTTGCAACCGATAGCGCCCTTCGTCACCTGTGTGCTCACGACGTTGAGAAAGTGAGTAACTACTACACTCAGCTCAACACAGAGAATGACGTACAGCCTTATGTGAAGTACTACGAAAGCCTCACGTCCCTACAAAGACAGACCAAGGGTGTGATAGGCGCCGGGGTAAACAGCAGACCGATTGTCGAAAAGAATATGTCGGTAAAGAGTAACAATGACGAAATCGAAGACGCAGGAGCAGGTGTTGGTAGACCAGATGAAGGAACGTTTGAGTTCGATGAAAAACAAGATTGCTCGCCTTTCGCAAGAGTTGCACCTTCAAAGTAGGAACAACTACGCGCTTCAGCTGGAAGTAGAGTGCCTCAATGAGCAGTTGGCTAACTACGCCTCACGATTGGGTTTGTTGCACGTCAGGGAAGAGGTGGATGGGAGTCAGAGTGCGTGATATTATTTTGTCATACTGTATCATACAATGGAGGATACGTACTGTGAGTTTTGCGCACCAGAGCGCAACACGTTCACGGAGACAGTGATGGAGTGGTGGGTGAGCGTGGTGAACAGCATCCGCGATTACGTGAGCCCGGTGGAGGACAATCCCCAGGATGGTGCGTAGCGCGTTGGTTGGCGTCAAGAAGGCACCGGTGATGATTGAAGTCGATACCAATCGATTGTGCTTGTTATGAATTGCATTGTGTGTGAAATTCATACCTGTAAACTTGCTACCTGTGGAGTTGCTA
>Ga0208019_1000565_pt1 | contig 19953 bp, 13 predicted proteins | sample CB_VirMetaG_5_FD_184540 | JGI IMG/M metagenome (GOLD analysis project Ga0208019, IMG submission 184540) | Freshwater to marine saline gradient viral communities from Chesapeake Bay - CB_1508_1D Viral MetaG (SPAdes) (version 4) | ecosystem: Environmental > Aquatic > Marine > Coastal | place: USA...
CGATTACCTGGCCCACCAAACCCGAGTAAAAAATATGCCTACTACTACTATGTCCTCTATGACGGAGGAGGAGCGCAAGCGCCTGCAAGAAATGCAGAAGAGCCAGCAGGGTCTTTTGAAGCAGGCGTCACAGCCACAGGCAGCGCCAACTCCGCCGCCCGAGCCTGTCACGATGGCTACAGATTCGCCGGTTGATTACTCCGCCGACATTACGAATCTGTACCAGCAATACCTGGGCCGAGCGCCAGAGCAGGCCGGCCTGGATTATTGGACACAAAGCCTGCGTGATGGCGCTTCTATGGAAGATGTGCGTTACAACATTGCTAACTCTCAAGAGGGCTTTGGTGTTGCGACTGACCGGGTAACGCAGGCATATCAGAACATATTGCAGCGCGATCCCCGGGAAGAGGGTCTAGCTTATTGGCGTCAGGGCTTGCTTGGTGGGCAGACTCAGGATCAGCTCAACGCAAACATTCGGCAGTCTGCTGAGTTTAATGGGCTGGCGTCCGGGACGATTCGTGGGGCGTTTGGTCAATACCTGGATCGTGAGGCAACGCCAGAGGAGCTGGCAGGCTATTTAGGCCAGGCGAAGCAGGGCAGATCCCTCGAGGAGATTGAAGCTGAGATCGCCGGGATGCGGGTAGATACTGTGACGCGCCCGGAGAACACTGCTCAGTCATCGGTCGATACAGGGGCGCAAACATCTGTTTCCCAGGCGGCGGATGAAGCTGCGCGTTATGACGCGACTACAGCGGCGGCTTCTGACGCGGCGGATGCGTTAGAGGCTGATGTGACTACCCGGACAGTTTCTCCAGAGGAGACAGTCCAGTTTCAGTTGGATCGGATACTTGGTAGCGACTCTCCTATCTTGCAGAGAGCTCGTACTAGCGGGCTCCAATTCGCAAACCAACGTGGCTTGCTGAATTCGTCTATCGCGGCCCAGGCTGCTGAAGCGGCAGTCCTGGATGCGGCCACTCGGATCGCTGAGCAAGATGCGGCCACTTATGCGGGTGCGGCGGCGCAGAGCACTGACGCGCTTAACCAGGGTGCGTTGCAGGACGCTCAGCTTGGCACCAATGTCAGTATGTTCAATGTTGGTGAGACGAACGCGACCAACCGCTTCAATGCTGACTCTATCAATCAGGCTGGTCAGTTCAACGCTAACTCTGCGAACGTCGCCATCCAGAATTTCTTGGATCGGGAAGCTCAGAGATTGTTGCAGGATGACGCACAGCTATTCACTGCCGAGCAGAACGAAGCAGACCGGGAGCTCCGACAGCTCTTGCAGGCTCGAGAGTTTGATTTCCAGGGCTCGCAGAACAATCTGGATAGAGAGCTGCAAACGGCATTGCAAACTAACCAGCAGGCGTTTGCAGCCAGCCAGGCTGATTTGGATCGCCAGTTCCAGTTCGATTATCAGAGCGTCGATCAGCAGTTCCAGGCCGGTCAGCTTGCGGCTCAGCACGCCTTCTCATCATTGGAGGCGGAGAAGCAGAGAAACTTCGACTCATGGCTTCAGAGCAATCAGAACGACTGGCTGGCCACGCAAGCAGCGCTTGATCGCGAGTTCAACAAATACCAAGTCAACGCTCAGGCGGCTTCGACTGTGATGTTCGCGACCATGGAGGGCATCGCGAATGTGTACGCGGATCCAAATCTCACAACCGCGCAAAAGACGCAGGCTGCGGCCAATCTAATGACCGCGGCGGAAACAATGCCGCAGTTCCTGGCAAACATTACCAATAAGATGGATCCTGATTACGTTCCCCCGGAAGGCGCAGATACTGAGCAGAGAGATCCGACTGATGTTGCTGCCACAATGGGCCTGACGCAGATTAACGTGCAGGGATTCGGCACCCAGCTTTATCAAGGCGCTGACGGCACGGTTTATCAATGGAACGCGGCGACCAATCAGTTCGAGGTATTTACTCCCCCGACCCCTGGAGGCGGCTAATCTGAATGATTAGAGAGGCAACGCTGGCGGATGTGCCAGCCATTGTTGATTTAGCAGTAGAGTCAGTAACCCAAAACCCCCTCCCAGTCAGAATTTGCAGAGACTCTATGGCAGAGACAGCCACGGAGGCGATCTCTGGCAACCGCCATTTTGTCTGGGTGTCAGAGATAGACGGTGAGGTAGTTGCCGCCGTAGGGGCAATGTCAGAGCGATCATTCTGGTATGAGCGCCAGCAGTGCAGTGTGATGCTGTACTACACCAGGGTGCCAGGCGAGGGCGTGAAGCTCCTGAGACAGTTCGGCAAATGGGTGAAGTCTCGCCCAGTCATCAAAGTCGCAGTAATCGAATTAGAACCTGAGTCCGATCCCAGGCTGTTGAAGTTTCTCAGCCGGATCGGCTTCTCCCGTATTTCTATGAATTGCACCTATGTGCGAGGTCAGACATGAGCAAGGTTGTAAAAAAGGTCGGTAAGGTCATCAAGAAGGTCGTGAAGGGCGTTGTGAAAGGCGTCAAGAAGGTCTGGAAGTCGATCAAATCCGGGAAGATTCTCAAGATTGCCGCTATGGCCGGCCTTATTTATTTCGGAGGTGCTGCCCTTTTGGGCGGATTAGGAGGAATGGGGGTTGGAGCCGGAGGCTTCATGGCCGGCGCTAAAGCCGGCGTGGCATCAGCCTGGGGAGGCATCACGGGTGCTGGTACTGCACTGGCATCTGGAAACATCGCTGGAGCTGGAAGCTCTTTAGCGGGCGGTTTTACTGGCGCATACGGCGCAGGAGCGGGTACGGCTGCGGCTGGCCTTGCACCGATCACTACGGCCACCCCGGCTTATGTTGCCCCTGGTGCGGGTGGCGCTACTGGCGCTGCCGGCACGGGTGCTGCGACCACTGGAAATTACATTACGGGAGCGACTGCTCCTGGAGCCACCAGTGGTAACTACCTGACCGGGACTGCTGGTACCGCAGGAGCTCAAGGTGCGGCCGCTCAGGGTGCTACCCAGGCCGCTACGCAGGCGGCGACTACCGGCAACTATCTCACGGGCACATCGGCATTGAAGGCGTCTAGCCCCGGATTGCTTGGCAGGATCGGCGGTGGAATCGCGAAAGGCTGGAACGCGCTAGGGCCATACGGAAAGTTTGGCGCGGTAACGATTGGTGGTCAAGCGCTTCAAGGATACGCCACGGCGAAGGCTCAAGAAGATGCTGAGCGCGAAGCGCTGGCGCGTTACCAGGCCAATGTCGGCGGGATGATTTATGCCCCGGTCTACAACCCATACACGGGACAGTGGCAAGTGCCGAATCCTAATCGGTCAAGTGCTTTGCAATATGACGAATACGGAAACGCTGTGCTGAACGGAGGTGTTGCGTAATGGCTGGCCTATTAAAGAATCAAGCTGAGCCGATGCCAGAGCAGCAGTCTATGCCGGCAGATAGTGGTGCCGCACTGGACGATCCCGCGCTCGAGCAGGCGATTAACTACATGGGCAAGAAGCTGTACTCGGAAGATTTAGCGGAAGAGATTGCCGGGATGTTCAGTCAGCCTGAAGTTGCCCAGCCTAAGCTGTTGGCGATGGCCGCGATGAAGATTGCAGAGTCATCGGATGTCGAAACGGATGGAGACATCAAGGAAGAGAACCTATCGATCCTGGGGATGATGGCGCTCAATGAGGTGGTAACGATTGCAGAAGCGGCCGGGGTACAGATTGCCGGTGCTGATGTTTCGGCCGCGTTCAAAGAGATGGTCATTATGTTCGCGCAAGACCAGGGGCTGTCCCCGGAAGAGATCGGCGGACTGAAAGAGGCGATGGCGCAAGTGGATGATGCGGAGCTTGCCGCAGAAGCGGAGGCGCTGCCGGATGACTATGACGAAATGCTGCCGGACGAAGATGTGCCGGTAGGCGACAGAGAGATGGGAGCCTGATATGGCCAGCAGAGGATTACTTGGTGCGTTTGCTGGAGCGGGTGGAGCGATTTCAGAAGTCGCCCGCACTTTGTTCAACGTCGAGATTGAGAAGGATCGCGAGGCCCGGTTACAGGCTATTGAGGACAAGCGTTACGCTCGATCAAGGGCGGATTCGCTCGCTGACTACCAGAGAGCGCGCACAGACCAGCTTGCTGACACTGCATCTCAGCGCGAGTTCCAGACGGGCTTGCTGGAAAAAGAGCAGAATTTTCAGCGAGAGACTGACAACACCAAGTTTGGTCAGCAAGTAGCGCTGCAGACGCTGGGCGAGGCTCAGCAGAAGAGATTGATCGAATTCGGCAAGGAGTTCCCGGATACTGAGCTAGGCAAGTTAATCCAGGAGCGCGATAAGCATGCTGTGGGCTCGGACGCATACAATCAATATCAGCGGCAGATCAATAACTCTCAACTTATCCAAAACACCAATCCGTATACAGGCGCTACAAGCATAGGCATCCCGGTCTATGACGAGAACAATAATCTGACTGATGTTCAAGAGGTTGCGACTTTCGGGGGCATGGACGATCTAACTGGATCGTCAGCAGGACGGAAGCCACCGGAGCCGCCTGAGATAGATCAAGAAGAGCTGCAAGACCAGATCGATGCGATAGAAGCCATGCCCGCAGATGAAAATGGCATGATTGATCTAGGCCGCGGGCCCATCAGCAAAGAGCAGTTATTGCAGAGGTTGAGAGGCGGTCTGGTTGCTTCTGCTCCACCTGGATCCACCTCTAGATTCGCTCTCAATCGACTCGGCTAACGCCCAGCACCCAACACTAATCCCAGTCAAAAACCTTTGTACCTTCTGTAGAGGGATGGATTCGTATGGCCTCAAAACCTCAATTTGGCGCTGATTTTTTAGATTTCGCATATGGCACACCCAGCCAGCCCAGCGCCGGGGGATTCAGCAATCAGTTTCTGGATTTCGCTTATGGGCCTCAGCAAGAGGAAGAGCGAGGGTTTTTCGTCAATGCGCTAGTGAGTGCTGGCGAGCGCGGCAGCGAAATAGCCAGTAACTTTGTGCAAGGTTTAGGCACGATTGCAAAAGCCGGCGAAAACTTCCTGGCGGATACAACAGGCATCAACCCGTACATCGAGTTTGGCGAAGATGGCATTTCTTTCGATCTGTACGCCAAGCCAGAAGAAACGGGCAACCTCTTGGGTACATTGGGCGAGTCGATCGAGCAAGACTTTGGTGCTACAGCAAACCGCCGATTCACCTGGGAAAACTTCAAGGGTGCTGATGGTGAGGTTTCGATTGATGACTTTTTAGACTTCAAGGAGCTCGGTGGTTACATCCTGGAATCTGGTATCCATTCTGCCCCGGATATGGTCGCGGCGATTACAGCGCTCCCTGCATATATGCTGTCTCTTAGCCGGGAGCTTGGAGAAGAGCGAGCCCGCAATAAAGGACTGACTGAAGCCGGCATCCGGGAAGTGGCCGAAGCCGCTCCCGCCGCTCTAGCAACAGCCGTCCTCGAGCGAATAGGTGCCAGAGGCATTTTGGATACTGCCGGGCAGGGTTTCGGCAAGGGTCTGCTGAAAGGCGCAACCAAAGAAGCGGGCACTGAATTCCTGCAAGAGCAAGCCCAGTACGCTGGTGAGGTGGTTGGTACGCCGGTAGGCTTTGACCTAAGCACCAGCTTGGACAGAGGTATCGCTGGTGCGGTTGCTGGTGGCGGCATTGGTGCGGCTGGTGGCGCAGTATCTGGGACGTTGCGATCAGCTCCGTATGACCCGTTCGCCGGCAAGGAGCCCGGCCAGGTTCTGCAAGAGCTGCAAGATCGCGTTGCCGCATTGAACGCCAGAGTAGAAGAGGGCCTCACTCCGGGCTACTCCCTCGAGGAGCAGAGAGCCGCCATTGAGGCGGATGCTCGTCGCGCCAGTATTGCCTTCCCAGACTTTACGTTTGATCTAGGCTCCATTCTCGACCCTATCTCAGTGGCCGCTAGAGCGGGCCAGGCTGAAGCTAGAGCGCAGGGCGGGGATGGGTTAGACCAGGCTACCAACGCGGCCGCACGGGCCTCTCAAGCCGCCTCACAGCCTCGCACAATAGAGACTCCTACCACTCAAGCTGTCATTGAGACAGACTCCCCTCAGATCGCTGACACTCTCGAGCAGCAAGTCCAGGAAACCGAAGCCCGCCGGCAAGAGCAAATGGCTGCGCTTACTCCAGGCGTGGATTTGATTGCAGCCCTCCGGGCCAGTCTCAACAAGGCCATCATTACCGCAAGGCGCGAGCAGAGAGCCCTGGGCGATAGCGACCCACAGCAAACCCAAGAGCTCGAGGATGACATCTCCCGTTTGCAGTTTGGTCTGACCAGGCTACAAGAAGCTCAACGGTATGGTTCTGAGGGCAACTCCACTGCTATCCCGCCAATACTTTCTCAGGTCAGAGACATTGCGGCTCGGCCGATCCTCTCCCCAGAGTTTGGTCGCCGTCAGTCGTTTGCCTATGTAAACGTACTTGAAGGCGAGCTGATGCCTCGCATTGATGAAACCATCGAGCTGTATCAGCAGGCCGGGGTAATGCCCAGGACAGAGCGGCCCGCCTTGCGAGCTCCGGCAGACTTTGAAGTGGATCCTGCCGGCGGGACGAGAAGGCCGCGCTCCACTACTCAGCAAGCTGATATTCCAGACATACGAGCTCGGGATAATCTGATTGAAGATCAAAACATTATCTATGGGGATCAGCCGGCACCTGAACCAGCTCCTCGGCCAACGATGGATTTCGCTGTTGATCGAGAGGGGAATGTTGCCGGCACGCCTAATGAGGTAGCGGCCCGACGAGGCGTTCCCACGACTCCGATGCTAGAGCTTGATGTCGAGGATCGACCTAGCACCCAGATTCTTCGTAAGGCTAATGGCGAGCCGTATCCGACCAGGCAGTCTGCGTCTGCTGCGCTGACTCGCGTGAAGCGCGAAAACCTAGACTACAACTGGGATGTTATCGAGGACGGTGCTGGCTTTGCTCTTCAAGGTAGATTGCCAGAAGGCTTGCCGCCGAGAGAGGTGGATATCCAGTCTATCCGGGAGACTATGCGCCCTGGCGCTGGCGTGATCGATGAGCAGGGTCGCGGTTTGAGCAGGGAAGAGCAGGCATTGCGAGCGGCACAAGACGCAGAGGCTGAGATCCCGGCTAGAGATAATGTGGTTCAGATCCCGGTTGATTACCGTCCGGCAGACGCGCCCAGAGGCGAGGCAGAGATCGAAGCGGAGATTGCGGCAATCGACAAGGAACTGCGGGCTATCAATCGCGGCACTACCCGCGGGAGCTATAACGCAGATACTGACCTATTCAGCGCAATTAAAATGATGGGCGGGATTAAGACGTCAGATGCCCGTAGCGAAGATTTCAGTGTGAGCGGGCAAGGCGTTCCGAGCGGGCTGTTCAAGGCGAACGGAAAGACGTTCGATGAGCTTACAGAGCTCATGCAAGAAGCAGGCTACCTGGTAAGAAACGGTGATTCCTATGACGCCCAGGTTGGAGATGCAAACCGCACTATCGACATTATCCGTGATGCCATTTTTCAATGGCAAGAAAACAAGGATTTAACTTTCCTCGAGGCCGGCCAGCCAGGAAGAAAGTCGCAAGAGCGTGATGGGTTGCGTAACCGGCGTGATGCCCTAATGGAAGAGCTGCGGTCTGCGGAGACGTTTGATGACTCTCCAATACCGGATATAAGTCCACCGGACACACAAGCTGAGATCGACACTGAGACGGAGCCACAAGGCTCCGTTTCTCGTTCTGGGCCCGACATTTCTGAGATTGCTGCCGGTGTTGTTGAGAATAATCTAGCTGAGAGAAGGGCGAGGTTAAACGCCGCAGTAGCCCGGGCGAATGAATTAGAGCCACCGGATGATCCTAATAAATATGACTTTAATTACCGGCCCATGCGAGCCCAGGATCTGAAGTACCTGGCAGGCGGAAGCTACACGGTTGACGAAGCGCAACGGATCACCGAGGAAGGCACTCGCACTCCTACGCCCGCTTACAGCCGAGTCATACGCACAGCTCGAACAGAGAATCCAGAGGCTATCGGAATCATAGAGTCGCTACCTGACGCATCGATTGCCCGGTACTTCGATGACGCTGAGCCCCAGTTTGAGGTGTTCACAGGCTACTACGGAGACGATAACAAGAACTTCAGCCAGAAGGTGCATGAGCGAAGAGCGCTGACGGCTCTCATCACTCGCCACCGTGAGCGCACAGGGCAGATGCAGGCCCAAAGCAACTTCATGGATGAGGGGCGAGACACCCTCACCACATACACGGAAGAAGAGCTGCGTGAGCGCGCAGAGACAGATACAGGCGCGGCGGAGCAGAGAGCTCAGATCGATCGGGAGCGGGAACTGTTTGACCTGGATCCCGGCGAAGGCTCGATCTCCGGCGCGGCAGATCCAACGCAGACCGACAGAACCCAAGGCTCGCTATTTTCTGTCGGTGCAGAGGAAAGGCGCGCTCGGGCAACAGACGAGCTCCGTAATGTGCGGGACAGGATGCGAGAGCGCCGTGACAGATTTATGGCGAGGAGCGATCGTACCGCAGAAGGTATGCGTCAATTTGAAGCCAGCGAACGTCGCCTGGCTGAAGCGTTTGAATCCTCTCCCCGGCGTGAGCTAAGAGACATCCGAGATAGGATGCGGGCTGGTCGCGATCAGTATATGGAGAGAAGTGACCGCACCGCAGACCGGATGCGTGATTTCCAATCCAGTGAGCGCGAGCTGGCTGACACATTTGGCATAGATTCTCCTCCAAGAGAGCTGGTTTCTGAGCAGCAGATCAATGCGACGATCGACCGCATTGTTGGTGACAACCAGGCGGCTCGAAACAACATCATCGTGGTTCGTCGGTTCGATGATCTGCCGCAGAACGTGCAGGACGATGCCAGGAACCAGGGCCTCAACAATGTTGCCGCCGCAGTCAATGAGGGCAAGGTATACATAGTCCGTAACCGGATGGTTGATGAGGCTCATGTGGAGCGAGCCATCCTGCACGAAGCCACGCACGTTGGCGCTGCCAAGATGTATGCGGATGAGGGCGTCGAAAAGGCGCTCAACCGTATGTTTGTGGCGATGGGCGGCAAAAAAGGTTTCAACAAGATCGTTGCCGACCTGGGCCTCGAGGACAGGATCGCTCCCTACCGGGACGGCCTTGAGCAGAGCAACTACTCAGGCGAGGTGCGTAACCGCATCCTAGTCGAAGAAGTCCTGGCAAATGTGGGCGAGCAGGGATCCAAGACCTTCAAGCTCAGAGTCCAGGAAGCGATCGGCGCTATCCGTGAATGGCTCCGCAGAAACGGCTTTGCCACGCTTGCCGACCTGGGCGTGACCGATATTGTCTATGCCGCTAAGCAGGCGCGCACGGCGTTCTCTGAGGCTCTGGGTGCGGCAACGGACACCGACTCGCGCTTCTCAGATATGCAGGAGGGGCGCAGAGCACCGCGAGATGAATTCAATTTCTACTCCGGCATTGAAGAGATCCTGCTGACCCAGGGCGACAAGATATTCAAGGCGTCCAAGAGAAACCCGGACGCATTAGTGCGCGGCGATCAAATCCTTTCCTTCTTGAAGTCCCAGGGCATGAAGCCTGATGAGGCGCGGTTCTCCAGGATCGAGCAGTTCTTGGAGCCAGAGACTCGCTATAGCCGCCAGCAGATTCTGAACTATATGGAGATGAAGGGCCGACCCCGGTACACGGAATACCAGGCAGTCGCTGAGTATGAGCTGGATGAAGATAGCCTGCTCAATCTCGGAACGGTAACAAACGAAAAACTGTTTTCTGTGAGAGTGATCGTTGACGAAGATTTGATTAACAACTACGTCGATGAGGCGATGGCTGGTGACAATGATTATCTGCTTGAGACTGCCGCACAAAATTTAATACAGAAATTTGGTAGCGACTCGGAGGACGGGCAGGCTTTAGACGCATTGCTGAACGTGCCCACTGAAATAGATGGCGAGCCTGTGTCATACATGGCGCAGTCTGAAGCTCTTGGTGAGCTAATCAACGAGCTCCCCGCAGATTTAACTGAAAAGCTGAGAGCCGAAGTCGAGAGCCTGGCGCGGATGCAGGAGGCTCAAAGCCCATACCAGGTTTACTCGATTTCTGAGGACGTCAAGCAGGCAGTCAAAGAGGCCGGCCAGCAAACCGAAGATGATATGGCCTCATTGGCGTCTATCAAAATCTCAGGCAATGAAGATTACGGCTGGACAATTACCGCAGACGCCATGCGCGGCCAGGGCGCTGAGCGGGAATTTACAGAAGTTCTCAACGTCAATGAATCAGAGCTGAGTGAGGCGTTTATGCGCGCTCGCGACTTCATATATGGCGACGAGCTGATGATGGAGGCACGAGAAAAAGGCAGCGCTAAATTCCGTGAGTATTTTGATGACAACCTAGACAGAGAATCAAACTGGTCTGAGTACCGAGAGTTCACCCTCGAGATAGAAAACAACGCCTGGGGCCAGTACGAGGGCAGTCATTTTGACGTCAACACTGTCTATGACGTAATCACCACGGATCGTTCCTTCGACCGCCCGGCAGCGCATGAGGATTCTCTCCGCATCAATACGCTGATGTTGGATGGCCCCGGCACTACAAACGAATACCTCGAGGGCAAAGCGCTGTTCGTAGAAGAGGCTCAGTCAGATTGGAGCTCTGCGGTTCGGAAACAGGGATTAGATATATCCCGCTTAGATCCTGACTTCGATGAGCGGGTAGCTGGGTTCCAGGAAGATTTGGAGTCTGCCAATTTAGACCGCCAGATCATCAGCAATGAGCTCGAGGAAATCAGAAAGCGCATTGCTTCGTTCGATGATTACCAAAACGGTGAGCGCACAGATTTCGGGCCCCTGGGTGTTGTGCCCAGAGGTCAGCGGAGTATCGAGGAGAATCCAAGGCAGACCGTCATTGAAACCAATGGCTACGCATCTGACAGGGCTGTGTCGATGGACACCTATCAACTGGCGTTGATGATGTATGAGCTGGATCCCATCCTCACGCAACGTGGCAAATCAGCTCTGTTTCGTCTTACCCAGGGATCGGTGAGATATAAGCCGGGCCCGCACACGAAATCTTTAGAGCAGACCATCAAGGATGACGAGCATGGGGGATTGCCTCGCGTAAGGAAAAGCACTCGAGGAAGGCTGCGCGAGATGTTTGAAAGCGGCAACTCAATTAACTTTGCGCCAGGCATATCTGGGCCAGAAAACCTCAACCGCCGGATGGACATTTTTGAGAAATACGACTTGTCTATTGGCAATTCGTTTTCGATTCTGCGATACGGCCCCCTTAAAGAGAGGGTTTTGGGTTACACGGAATATCAAGCGCGCTCGTCATTTGAGAACGAGCTATATCCAAACCAGCCACCTAGCAACCCAGAGCGCGCTGCTTACACGCCCCGCCAGGATGAGTTAGCTAACGCGCTCTTTGAATATGGTCGGCTGCTTGATGAGGCGACTGAAAATGAAAAGCAAGTCGAGGATGCACAAGAGCGGGTTGATGCGACTGCAAATCGCATGACTTCAGAGCGCATCGCGGCTAGACCTCCGCTGCCTGGAGATAAGTACATCCGACTGGCGGCGCAAAGGGCCTTCGCAACTGCGGCTGAAGAGGCCAAAGATTACCTGGTGGTTACCAGCTCAAACCGTCCAGGATTGCGGTGGGGTAGAGACTACACGGCAATCTATGACCAGAAGTGGCGCAAAGAGCTCGAGAAGGTTGCCGGCGCTAAAGCTGTTCCAGTGACGATACGCGGCAAGGTTGCGGATAAAGAGCTGGCAGTCATAGATCAAGCTATGGCCGCTCTGCAAATAAAGAAGGTAGAGAAAGCAGCCTACATGGAGGAGGACGGCTTTGAAGCCCGCATGGGCGGCATGAATGAATGGAGAGTCGACGTCGAGTACCCCAACATCGAGCTCGGCCTGAATGCGGATAAGCTGCCGCGGGGTGTGCAGGACGGCATACCGACCAGAATGAGCGGCTCGATTCGTGTAATTGGCACTCGCGGAGTCGAGAACAGGCAGGATGCAATCAAGCAGGCCAAAATCGAGCTCCGCAACAGGCTTATGAATGAAATGGCCGTGGCCGGATGGGCTGTGCCGATCACTGAGCAGGCAGTCGAGAAGCAGCGATCTGAAGGTATCTCCCTGTTCTTGAATGAGCCTAGCCAGTTCCAGAAAGAGAACGAGCGCATCCGCGAGAAGGATGTCACCCTGGTAGAGAGAGTGAAGAGGAAAGCCAGGCGTGAGCTCGCTCCTGGCGGGCTGCTGCCTAAAGCCGTATTCGACGAAAAGATCACCCGCGACAACCAACTTGCGTCTGTTGAATTCGATACGGTTTATTACGTCAAGCAGCTCGAGAAGGCAGTCAAGAGCACAATGGGCGGAAGCCTCGAGTCGCTGCCGGCGGATCAGCAAGCCAGGCTGAATGAGTCCTTGGCGGGCAGGCTGGATGACTCACTGCCGCAGCCGGTCAAGGAAGCCATCATCGGAATGAGAGAGAGCATTGATGGACTGTCTAAGCAGTACATCAAGATTCTTGACCGACAGGCAGGAGAGCTCCTGGCGACATTCTCAGGGCCCCAGAGAGAGCTTCTGGACGCCTACATGAGAGCGTCTGAGGCGGACAATAAGCGCGAAGCCAATGCGATTCTTGACCAGGCTAAAGCGCAGTTCCGGGAGTCTGCTGCGGCAGAGGGAATGAGCACTGATTTGCGTCAACCAATCAACGATATTCAGAAGGCAATATCCCAGCTCAGCCTGCTAAACGTCATACGCTCCAACACCGGCAAGTATGTAAACCGATCGTACCGGGCATTTGATGATTCTAAGTGGTTCGAGAATGTGCCGGACAACGTGCTGAATGATGCCAGGAGATATCTGAGCAGTCGGATGGAAGAGTCCGGCATGGATCCTGATCGCATTACTGAGCGTGTTGAAGTGGTGCTGAATGACATTCTCAAGGAGGGCACTGCCTACGGATCGATGGAGTCCTTCATCAAGGAGTCCAAGCTGGGTGCTAAAGACTTGTCGATCTTGCAGAAGAGGAAAGACATAGCGCCTGAGATTCGTGCGCTCCTGGGCGAGTACCAGGATCCCCGGGTCAACTACGCTAAGACCACCACAAAGATGGCGCGGCTGATTCACAACACCCGGTTCTTGGACAAGGTGAAAGAGATCGGGATGGGCAACTTCTTATTTACAGAAGATAACCGGCCACCTAATACCACCAGGATCGCGGTAGAAGGGAACAAGTCCCTCGAGCCTCTGAACGGCTTGTATGCGCCTCGAGATGTTGCCCAGGCATTTTCCGATGTTGGCAAGGTCAGAGACTTCATAGCTATGCCGGAGGCAATCATTCGTCTGAACGGTGGCATTAAGTTCGGCAAGACCGTCCTGGCACCGACCACGCAGTTTAGAAACTTTATGTCTGCTGCCTTCTTCGCTATGGCGAACGGCCACTGGGATCTGACAAAGACGCAGAAATCGCTTTCTGTCATGCGCGAATACTTCACCCGCGATGGTAATGCCGGGAAGCTCGCGTACCTAAGAAGGCTGAAAGAGCTCGGCGTGGTTTATGACGCCCCATTTGCCGGCGAGATGATGCGCCTCCTGGAAGAAACCAAGATGTTCGATGGTGAGCGCGCAGAGATGGGTGCATTTCAGGGAACAGTCAAAGACCTGGCAACGGTCGCGCAGCGGATGTACCAGTTCGGTGATGACTTCTGGAAGATCGTCGGCTACGAAAATGAAAAGGCGAACCTCGTGGGTGCAGGCATGAGCGAAGCGGAGGCTGAAGTAGAGGCCGCAAACCGCATCCGCAATACCTATCCGACATACTCCCTGGTCGGCAACTTCGTAAACGCGCTGCGGAGATTCCCGCTCGCCGGAACGTTTGTTTCTTTCCCGGCTGAAATCATCCGTACTCAGTACAACATGATTAAGATCGCCGCGCAGGATATGCAGACGCCAGGCCGCAGGGCTCTGGGCGTGAAGCGACTGGCCGGCATGAGTATGGCTGCGGCAATGCCGTATGCAATCCAGTCCATCACCAAAGAAATGTTCGATGTCTCTGATGACGAGGAAGAGGCGATCCGTCTTATGTCTCCGTACTGGATGGAAAATTCCAACTTCCTGTATATGGGTAGGAACAACAAAGGGCAGCTTGAGTACCTGGACGTTTCCTTTATGGATCCGTACAACTACTTCAAGCGTCCGATCAATGCAGTTCTGCGTGACCAGCCCTGGGAAGCAGAGTTCCTTTCGGCAGCTAAGGACATGATTCGTCCGTTCTTTGGATCCGACATTCTTGCGACCTCGCTGTTTGAAGTAGCGAAAAACGAGAAGGCTACCGGCGGGCCGATCTACAACGAAAGTGATAGCGCTGCACAGCAAGCTGTGGATATGGCTGCTCATGTTTCTAAGGCCGTGGAGCCTGGAATCATCGGCAACGGCCGAAGGATCTACAAAGCTGTGGAGGCCCCGATTACTCCATACGGGAAGGTGTACACCCTCGAGGACGAGGCGGCTGCTTTCTTCGGATTCCGCACCACAACATTCGACCCTAAGACCGCCCTGCGGTTCCGATCGATAGAGATCAAGGAGCGCCGCAATGAGGCCAGCGCACAGTTAAAGCGGGTGCTAAGGGATCCAAACCTGGTTGGAGAAGAGGGGATCCGGGAGGCTGTAGAGCGCTCTCTGGCTATGCGCCAAAGAACATTCGATGAGGCGCTGCGGTTAATTTCCGCATCCAGGTCTGCCGGTCTGTCTGACTTGCAGATTATGGAAACGCTCAAAGCTGCCAACTTCGGAAAGCTCGACATGGGTTACCTGATGAAAGGCCAGGTGCCGCCGATGATGCTAAATGCTGTCTCCGTCAGGAGTGATTACCTGGGGGCGTTCAGAGTGCTGGGCCCGGAGAAGGCTCGGGAGATCCTAAACAGGTACGGCATAGCGTCTGAGATTCTTGCAGAACAGTTCGAGCAGTAGCCATGGATCCTTTATCGATGTTAGCGATGGCCTCAACCGTCGTGAAGGGGATCGAGGGTCTGGTCGCCAGAGGCGCAGAGATCGAGAAGATCGCCACGAAGTTGGGCCAGTGGTACACACTTGCCGCAGACATTACCCAAGCGGAGCAGGAGGCGGAAAACCCGCCGTTGTTTAAGCAGCTCTTCGGGGGGGAGTCTGTAGAGCAAGAGGCGCTGAACGCCACGATTGCGAAGCAAAAGCTCAAGGAGCATGAGGCCACCATACGCGGAATGATTTGCATGGCGTATGGCACCGAAGTCTACCGCGAGATGATGCAGATGCGGCGAGAGATCAAGGAGCGCCGTGAGCGGACGCTGTACAGGCAGCGCAAACGGCGACGGCTTTTACTCGACGTTGTAGCCGGCATTGTGGGTATTGGTGTCAGCGCCTTCGTTATCTATTCCGTAGTTTGGATTATTTCCACTGCATGATTATTAAGCTGAGCTTGGCCGAGATGCAGATTGCGGCCCAGGTTGGAGTGCAGCGGCAAGTACAAAATCTCAAGACGGGTGCATGCCCAGCCTATGGGGCCGGCAATAAAAATGATTGGCAGCTCCACATTGAGGGTGCCCTGGGGGAGATGGCATTAGCCAAACATCTTGGCGTGTACTGGGATGGCAAGGGACAAATGCGCGCCCCAGACGTCGGTGAATGTGATGTACGAACCCGGAGCAGACATTCATACGATCTGATTGTTCACGACAGAGATCCTGATGATCGTTACATCTATTTGCTGACTGGCGGGAATGGTCAATACCGATTCCACGGCGGCATCTATGCTCGAGAGGCTAAGCGTGAGTGTTATTGGAAAGACCCAGCCGGCGGTAGACCGGCATATTTCGTGCCCCAGGCCGCTTTACAGAATTCAACAACCACACAGGGTAATCAATATGACCTTCATTAAATCTATCGGCAAGCAATGCAAGTCTCGCTTTATGCACCTCACCGAAGCCGAGGCCGGCATGGTGTTCGTTGGGGCTGCGCTCCTTAACGTGCTACTGATCGCGCTCTGGATCTGGAGTTAATCGTGCTGCACTGCTATCGCTGCAACAAGGCAGGAGTTCCGATCAAGGACGCGCTATGCGGCGAGTGCAGAGCCACCAGAAAAAAATGGTCGCTCGCTAGTTGGGCGACCAAAATAAATGGTCGATCAATAGTTGGGCGACCAGATTGCGGTGTCAGGAAGCAACCCCAATGCTGACACTGCTGTAAGACCTTGCCCGCCTTTTTTGCCCGCCTTTTTTATCTCCGTACAGCCCCAACAAGACTGTAATCCCCCCTCTGAGCCGCAGTTATAGGCTCTACGAGGATCTACGAGACTTTCCAGTACGGGTTCGAGACCCGTCAGCCACCCCATTTTTATCCATTTTAATCAATAAGTTACGATCGGCCGCTTTATTTTACCCGCCTTTTACCCGCCTTTTGCCACATTTCTGCGTGTCTGCCGGCAATTTCTAGGGGTCTGCCGGCACATGCTAGGTCTGGGGTAGTCAAGGGTTTTTCACCGAAATCGCCCCACCCATACTAGGCTAGGGGGCAGAGGGGTCTATTAGTGTTAAAAATTTAGGCGCAAAAACGCAATAATTCAAATTAAAACAATACGTTACGGCGTTTTTTCGAGTTGTAAATTTTGGCCACGGCCTATTTTAAGCTCCGAGACCTCCGGTATTTTCGCAGGAGTGCCCCAGGAAAAACCGCAGGAGTAGCCAGAAACCTAGCAACCACGCGGGTTACAGCGCGACAAAACCGCAGTAGTAACCGCAGTAGTGAACGAGGGACAAACGCACTATTTACCCAGGCTAGATGTTGTTTAGGAGATTGACCTGATCTCGATCCTTCACGCCTGAGATCCAGTCGGCGTAGGTGTTCAGAAACATCTCAGTGGTGTGGCCGAGCTGCTTGGCCGCAAATGCAGGCTCGACCCCGGCCATGAGCATTTCGGATGCCCTGGTGTGCCGGCAGATGTACGGTCGGCGGTATGTCATCCGGCACTTCTTGAGCGTAGCAGTCCAGTCAGCCAGATATTTTTTCGTCTCCCGGCGTTGGTTGCCGTTCTGATCGAGGAAGATCGCACCCCCGGCAAATCGCCCGGGATGGTTGGAGAGCAGGGTGACCATCTCCTGATTGATAAACACTTGCCGCACCTTGTGGATCTTGGTGTCTGTGATCTCCCTGCGAACCATGGCGCGCTCGACCAGAATCGTATCCCCGGATATGTCCTCCCATCTCAGTGCCAGAATCTCCCCGGTTCTCATGCCTGTCTCGAACGCCAGTTTGTAAAACAGCCAGGAGTCACCCTCTAGCCTGCCTAAAATTTTCGTCTTTTCTGAGGGCGTAAAACGCTGAATGGCGGGCTTCTGGTGGCGCTTGATGCTGACCGCATCCACCGGGTTCGATGAAATGATCTCTTCCTCGAGGCCCAGCTTGAAAACTAGGCGCAGCGGGATGAGTGCGTTCTTCTTTGTTTTCTGAGATACGTTGTGTGACGCCAGGATCTCTCGGATGTGAGATGGCCGGATCGTGTACACCGGCTTGGTGGCCAGTGTCGGCATCCAGTATTGGTTGAGGATCTGCTTGTAGCTGTACCCGGTTGAGGGCTTTACGTCAGTCTGATCTAGGAACGCCTGGGCGAGATTGCCAAAGGGTAGGGCGGAGTCGTACCGGCGCTCTCCGTGGGTGAGCTGCCTTACCCATTCCTCCCGGGCGGCGATCGCTTTTCGTAGGCCAGCGTCAGAGTTGGCGTAGCGAAAGCTCTTGTAGTGACGCTGCCCATGTATTGTGACCTGGCACTCCCACGCTGCTCGTCGCCATCGTAAGCCTTTAGCCATGCAGTCAGCTCCTCCTGGTCAACGATCGTGGTTCTGCCCACAACATAGTAGTGCCTACCCTTGGTTAGCTTACGCTTCCAGTTCTTAAACGTGGTGCTCGGAATCCCAGTATCTTCACACCACTTATCCAGTGCAATCAAGTTAGCCATTGGGTTCCACCTTTTTCTCTCTGCCGATCGCCGGATCCCAGTTGCGGCAAAAGCTGCAATACCAGCCGACCCTGACGCCTTCCGGCTTATCGCTGCGGGCATACGAAATCACTTCGACTGCAACCTTCCCGCATGAAGGACAGTCTTTGGTTTGCATATTGTCACTCATTGATTTTTTCAAAGGTTGTGGGCAAGCCAAAGCCCTCAGTCTCGAGGGCAATGGCTGCTTGGATTAAATCGACGGGATCCACCTTGATAAATTCCGGCGGAGACTCATCCTCCGCGGCATGAACCATGTGGTGCTCGATCAGAATGTTTGCCCAGCGGATAACATCCGCCCGGGTTTTAATCACTGGACGCCTCTACGGTGACGGCCCTGGAAAGATGCCAGTGCGCCTTTTCAATATCCTGCCAGCCGTTTTTCTTGTGGGCCCGGAGCAGATACTGAACGGCGGTCAGGATGTGAAAGCCCTCTGTTCCGTTGTAATGCGGGCCCATCTCTTCGAGGATATGAACCACCTCAGTACCAGCGATGTGGTAGTGAGGCGGGTTATTCACCATGTCCGGGTCGCCATCGAGCTCCTGGTGCGCTTTCTCGATCGCTCTGTCTAGCTTGCGGCGGTTGTCATCCATGCGCTTAGCAATGCTGATGTCGGCTATGTGCTCCATGATTGCCTCCTAGAATGGGATGTCATCTTCTGCGAAAGCTGAGCCCTGGCTAGATTCAGAGTCGCCGGAGCTGGAGCCCTTGGAATCAAGGAACTGAAAGTTTTTAACCTTGACCTTCGTGTACCAAACGCCATTCTCTTCGTTTTTGTTTTTCTTGATTAAGCCCTCCACATATACCTTTGAGCCTTTTTTCAGATACTTATGGAAGTTGTCTGCCTGCTTGTCCCAAATCTCTAGGTCATGCCAGGTTGTCTCCTGCCCCTTGGATCCGTCTTTGTTTGTCCAGTTTTCAGTTGTGGCAATGCTTGCGTTGCAAACTCGACTGCCAGAAGGAAGGACTTTGATCTCTGGATCCTTGCCCAGGTTGCCAATAAGAATTGCGGTATTAACGGTCATTTCATTCTCCTTACTTGAACACTGTCCTCGCCATGAACCCGGTACTTTTCCAGATCGATGTGCGGGGCTTCGGTTTTAAATGCTTTTTCCCAACAGATAGAGCTGCGGCCTTTGATGGGGATGATTTGCCACTCTCGGCCCTGCACCTTCTGCCTTGCGTGTGCGTTGACTTCGTGCCAGTGCAGCATTTCCTGCTTGATAGCTTCGTCCTGCTCCTTCAGATCGAGCATCTGATCTGCGATGAGGCTCCTGCGATTCTCGAGCGACCGAAAATCCTCGAGCTCGCTGGCATCTAGCGGTGGTAGATAATTCTCGACATCCCTAGAGAACTGCATCCAGGCGTCGATCAGCTTCGCTCTGCGCTCCGGCTTCGATGTGTACCAAGCCATGTGCATATTTTCGGCAGTGCCGTCAGAACAGCACATGATGGCTTTCTCCGCGCCGGATACGAGGAGCTGGTGCTCCAGTTGCCAGTAGTGGGTGGCCGGAACCAGTCCTCGGTCTAGTGACTCGATCAGCTTTTGGTTTTCATCCTTGTGCTCCCAGATCAGTTTGCCGTCTGAGGTGATGCCGTCAAATGACGCAGACAGCTTTATCGATAGGGTGTTGATGACGTTTTCCGGCGTCCCCTCCGGAAACTGGTGTGGCTCGATAACGCCACAGAGCGTAGCCAGGGGCTGCTCGAGCTTGCGCTCAACGATCGGTCGGGCGGCTGCTTCCGACCTGTGGCCCTTGGCAAATCGCTCCAGAGTCCTTTTATCAAACTGTTCCTTCTCCCCGGTCGCTTTCTCATGCAGCAGGGTGCTTCTCTTTGTGCTGGAGCCCATCAGCTTGTTAGCGTCAGAGGCTCCCCAGTGCTCGTCACGCCAGTTTCTCCACTCGGGGGTGCCCTGGTCTAAGTCAACGTAGATCATGCGGCCTCCCCAGTATTAGGAACTGCGTCCTCGAGGATCTTCATTTGCTCCGG
>Ga0208019_1000570_pt1 | contig 19916 bp, 15 predicted proteins | sample CB_VirMetaG_5_FD_184540 | JGI IMG/M metagenome (GOLD analysis project Ga0208019, IMG submission 184540) | Freshwater to marine saline gradient viral communities from Chesapeake Bay - CB_1508_1D Viral MetaG (SPAdes) (version 4) | ecosystem: Environmental > Aquatic > Marine > Coastal | place: USA...
CGGATCTTTGTTCATAACACAGCTGAATTCCTCAGAGGATTCACCAAAAGATGCCTACGATAAATTGTTAGAAGCCCAGGAAGACGGAAGACTAACAGGAAAAGAGAAAAAGCTGATATCTTCAGCGCTTCAAGGGTTACAATCAAAAGGATATAGAATTGCAAGTTCTGATCTTAGTCAAGAAGAAGCTGTGAATTCAAATGATCTGGTAGCAAGACAGAATTTTTCAATTCAGGCAAATAAATTAGTTTTTGATCAAATAGTGGATAGTGCTGTAAGAATACCTGATAGTGTATTCCAAGACGAATTCTATTCAATGCAGAGTTACTCAAGAGAAGCAAGTAGCTATGCAAGAAAAAGAAATTCTTCTAACAAAGAAGTAGAGTCTATATACACGACAAACGTTTTTTATATCGATTCTAATCCCATAGCCAGCAAATTTGGAAATACAGCTGATTACTCAAGAATCCAGAAACAATTTTCAAAATATCCAATTATCAAGCACGCAGGATACTTAATTAACAAACTTGAAGTGGAAGAAGGTGGAACCTACACATCAAGAGGTAAACTTGTATCTGATAATCCTGACGGACTTTACATTGTTGATGAAAATGTGAGATACGGCGGTATTTATGTTTATGAGATAAGATCGATCTATTATGTTCAATTAATTGCTGAAGAGAGATCTGATGAAGATCCATCGCTTGACGATATATCGATAATTGATATCTTAGTAGCATCAGAAGGAAAATTAGCAGACGTACATTGTATTGAACAAGTGCCTCCGCCTGCTCCAGTAAATTTAAAACTATCTTTCGACTACAAGACAAGAAAGCCTAAGCTTAACTGGCAGTTCCCAATAAATCCTCAACGAGACATAAAGCGATTTCAAATATTCAAGAGACAAAGTCTAAGACAACCTTTTACTCTAATTGCAGAATTTGATTTCGATAATTCTACCATAAGATCCTCAGTTGCTGAGGTTGCGAGTGAGAAAAGTCTCTACAGAATGCCTTACCCTAAGGTTTCTTTCATAGATAATACTTGGGAGAGCGGAGAAAAACCTATTTACACTGTAGCAGCTGTTGATGCACACGGATTTTCTTCAAATTATGGAACGCAAATGAGATTTATTTATAATCCAAGATTAAATAAAGTTAGAAATGAGCTGGTTAGCCTCCCTAATGCTCCCAAACCCTACCCGAACCTGCTGGTCAATAGAGACTCATTTGAAGATGCAATCAAGGTGAGCGGATACGATAGAATGAAAGTTTATTTCGATCCAGAATATTACAAAGTGACGCAATATATTGACAAAGACCCGAGCATAGAGAAAGATCTTGACTTTTTGAGAATTAATCTAAACAAAGACACGTATCAAATACACATGATCAACATAGATAATCAGAAGGATAAAATTTTAAACATAAGAATCGGTGACTTTAGCGGAGACCCTGTTTCAACTGTCACTATTCAAAATTAGATTATACAACAAACATTAGAGTTACAATATTTTTTTTTAGAGTATATTTAGAATCAAGGAGAAAAAATGGGATTTTTAGATCACAGTACTAATAATATCATTGTGGATGCTGTCCTCACAGATGCAGGCCGTCGCGCCCTGGCCAGAAATGATGGATCTTTCCAGATATTTCAATTTGCATTAGGAGATGACGAAGTTGATTATTCAATTATTCAACAGTTTGGAAGAACAGTTGGAAGAGAAAAAATTGAAAAGAACACACCTATTTTAGAGGCATTCACAGCCGGAAGTCTGGGACTTAAGCACAAACTTTTGAGCATATCAAATGAATTTTTAACTCACCTCCCAGTTTTAGAAATGTCTCTATCGGGAACAGACTTAACAAATTCAGTTGTTAGTTATAGTCGAACATCAACAACATCACAAACAATTACTGCGACCATCAGTTCGAAGACGGGCACAGGAATTGAAAATGACATTATTGACGGTGAACTTAGAGTCGAACTTAACAACTTGTTTTTCACAATATCAGGTGAACAGCCAGATGTCGTCTATACAGACAATGTCGCAGTCTATAGAATACCTGCAGACTTTAGCACGACAGGTGACACAATTTCAGCTTCAATAACAGTCAATCTTAAGAGTTTTTCAGACACGACATTCAATACTTACAGTGTGTCAGGTGGTACTTACATAAGATCTTTTATGAAAGTCGTGGGTGTTAACTCTGGATTAACAAAAAATATTGAGTTGCAGATATCATAATAAGAGGAATACATGGCCACATTTAAAACTATATCAAGCGCTGATATTAAAACAACCAGAACAACTCTCAATCAGTTAGTTGATTTTGTCGAAGAAGATGTTTCAGGTTCAGCAACAAGAAAATCATATCAAGTTTTCGTAACTTCATCTGACGGGAATGCTGTCACTTCTTCTCTTTTTCAGACTGTATTTGATCAAAACTATACACTTCAAACAGCGAATGAAATCTTTGACTTGACTTTTGGAGTTTTTTCAGGATCAGCCACAGCATTTTCTGCCTCAACAGGTGTTGATACAAACGGCAAGGTTCTTTTCACATCACAGTCTTTGATGATGAGAGAAAAGATCAATGTCTACCGACAGTTTGCACAGACACTCTTGGGTGATTCATCTTCAAGATTTAGAGCGCCTTTCTCAAGCACAGCTGCTGCTGACGACGTTGACAATGCTCTTTTCTTGTGCTTCAAGCGTCTTTTTGTGCGTGACGGAATAAAGCGTGAAACTTTTGCGATGCGCTTTTATCAATCATCATCTGCAGTCGTTGCTGGCGCTACAAATGACAATATTTCTGGTCTCACGTCAGCACAGCCTGCTTCAAGTTCTGTTATTTTTACGGATGTAGGTGCAGCTTCTAGCATTGAAAGATCTCAGTTTGGTGGAGATGTAGGTAATATTGTTCTAGCATCAGATACATCTCAGACCGTTGGCTTGATGTTTTATCAAAAGGGAGTCGCAGTCATTGATTTAGAGCGAGCTTTAGATTCAAATCAACACATGTCTGGGACGTTCGGCGCTGTCGGGTTGACCGGAGTAGCGGCAATGAGTGCTTCTTTTGTTCCCCACTTTGTAGCTTCAGCTTCCATGGACACCATCTTGGACCATGTCGCTACAGCAAGATTCGGATCCGGAAGTAATACATTTTTAACTTTCCAAAATAACACAAAGATTAACTCAACGCTTGTTTTCTGCAGAGCAACTGCAGATGAGTTTAACTACTCTTCAAATCCATCGTATACAGACTCAGAAGGAAGAATTGTTGTTATTGACGAGTCAGAGCAAGGTTCCCAGAAATCTTTTGCTTTCGTTTCATCAATTGGCTTATACGATGCGAACGAGGAGCTACTCGCAACTGCAAAGCTTTCAAGGCCGGTTGAGAAAAACGACGAGAAGGATCTTACTTTTAGAGTTAGACTAGACTTCTAAAATGAGGGTTCAATGTCATTTATTAAGCTTGGAAGGCGAAATTTAGAGAACGTTTCGGTCTTGTTAAGACCGAGTGTTCATTTTATCTCTTCATCTAAAGGTTCAGGTGTGACAGGATCACAGTATGTGAGTCCTGTTAGATCTCCTGCTTTTAAGCAAATTATTGATTTAGAGACTGCCTCAAACAATCTTGCCTCGAGCGATCAAGATAATACGAGCGGAGTTCATCAACTCAAAGAAGACGACTATAATCGAGCTGTTGCATTTGAGACCGCCCGAGCATCCGTCGCTGCCGGAGAGACAAATATTGCTTCGTCCATGGAGGCTTATTTAAACTTAATTGATGAAGCTCCAAAAGATGTTAGATATTCAAAGCAGATAGACGCTTTTAGATTTGACCCGCCTTTTGAATTTACAACCAGCACAACTGTAAAGAATGTTACACGAAACATTCTCATGCCTTACCATCAGCACAAGTATGAGAACTGCGGATTCTGGTATTCTAACTATCAGACTTTGAATTTCTTCGATAACACACACATCCCCACAGGTTCAGCACTCCTTTATCCCAACATTGAGACATTAAACAAGGGTCGATACGATTTACCCGATAGTTTCTCAATAAATTTCTGGATCAATCCCAGATATTCAAGAAGTGATGTAAATTACAGAGCTGGCACTATTCTTCACATCTCATCTTCGATCTGTGTGTCAATAGTGTCCGGATCTTCTGTGGATGAGTTCGGAGCCGAAGATAAGTTTAAGATATTGTTGCAGTTGAGTCAAAGTGCCGATATAGCGCCTTCCAGCATTAATCTTTCAAGTCCATCAGGGGCTTATCCAAGAGATTTGATCTTTACATCTTCACATTATCTCACTAAAAATAACTGGCATAATGTTTTCATAGCATGGTCAAATAGTTCAAATAACTCAACTGGTTCTTTGTTTATTGATGATAGTGAGACACTCTTTCACATACCTTCTTCTTCTCTGTCCTCATCAAATCCAAATTTGACACCAGGATTCTTGTCAATAGGTAATTATTACAACAATAGTTTCGCACAGATGGATGGGTTGATGTCAAATCCACCTGCAACATTGGAAGGTTTTACCGGGAATGGATCTGCGACTGCTGATAGAGCTGCTTCTGTGGGGCCCAATGAGTTTAATCATCCCTTAAATGCTGAGATACATGATATCAGAATATACAATAAATTTTTAAATAAAAGATTAGATAAATATTCTGATTTGACGTCGAAGAGTCCTACCACAACAGATGACATGATCTTTTATGTTCCTGTCTATTTTTATCCCTCTTCATCCCAGAGAGAAGTCTTAGCCACTCCTTTTCAAAAAATTACAAGCACGACAAACGATCCTTTCAATGTCCAATATTCTTTTGGTGTAGGTGGAAAGATGATCAATGTCGAAAATTTTGTCTTAGACTTCGTTAACATGGAACAACCGCGACTGCTTGGTTTGGTTCCAGAAACAATCGCCACCACAATCCAGGGGATCACTGCAGATAATTACACGTATGACACGGGATCGAATACAAAGCGTCTTTTAACAATTCTACCGAATGATAACGGTCTTCACATTCCTCGATATGACTTACTCGAAGCATCTGTAATGTCAGCAAGTGATATGTTTAAGAAATCAGGAAAAGCGACAGATTACTCAATCATATCGTTGGAAAATCTCATTCCCACTTCCTCGCTCTTTCCAGGATTAGTTTTCACGTCAGGTTCGATTTTCGATCAAGTTGCTGGATCGTCACCAGACAATCCAGGAGTCGCCCCCGGATCTGTTTTGACAATAGCGCAGAGAACAAGAGATGTCAGCTCAAATGAGATTACTATTGTTGATATATCAAACATCTATTATGGGTCTAAAATTCACCCCGGAACATTTCATCTCTATGAAGAAAATCTAACTGGCTCTTCCGGAGACATTAAGATAAACTTAAAAGATAACTCTCGCGGTGGTCTATATCGTGCTGATTGTGCGACGAAACAAGCAGATTGGAACAACATCGGGACGATTCTATACGAAGAAGGTATGGTGGTCATTAAGTCTCCCAACTTACCCTACTACGGAAGAGATAAGATCGATATGAAGTTTAGAGGAGAACAACAACTTCACACTTTGGTTCTTAATGTTCCGGTTGAGGTGGGTGAATTTATGTCATCTTCTAACAAGACATACGCTTCCTATCCTCCTGATTCATTGCCCCACAATGAAAATCTTTCCACAATTCATGTGACAACAGTCAATATACACGACGATAATTTTAATGTCATAATGAAAGCTCAGTTAGCACAGCCGATTACAAAAACTGAAGAAGATGAATTTATTATTAGGCTTAAGCAGGATTTTTAGATGATATTGGGGCTGGACATATCTACATCTTGCACTGGATTATGCATTGTCAATGATAAAGGAGAACCCGTTCACTTTTCAAAAGTTGAACTAACTTCGGTGGAAAACTTCTTTGAAAAAGTCAAAAAGGTCAAGACACACATTTTAGGCTTGATGATGAAGTATCCTATCAAAGAAATTGCTGTCGAAGACTACTTAACATCCTTTGCGCGCGGCCGTTCATCTTCTGGAACTTTATTTAAGCTGGCAAAATTTAACGGAATAATACAATGGGTGTGCTATAACGATTTAGATATTCAGGCTTATCCCATCAATGTAAATAACGCAAGAAAGATAAACAATATTGTTGTCTTAGGAAAGAAAAAGACAACAGAGCACACCAAAGATCAAGTCTTGCGTCAAGTTAAAGAAATAGTGGGAGATAGTTTTATTTTTCCAACTAAAGTTCTTAAGTCTGGTCCAAGAAAAGGCACAGTTATATATGAAAAACATGCCTATGACATGGCAGATGCCTTTGTGATTGCAAAAGCAAAGTGGATTGAAAATAATGAAAATAGTGAATAATATCTTCACTAATGAACATCATTACAGTTAAGCAAAAGAAAGAACTCTTAATATCAGTTTTTGGAGAAGGAAACTTATCTGGCGACGGTAAAGATATTGCATTTTTCTGTCCGATTTGTAGAAAGTCACCTAAGTCAAAGAAAAAGAGAAAGCTCTCTATCGAAATAGAAACAGGTGTTTATCACTGCTGGGTTTGTGAATCTAAGGGAAAGAGTCTTACTTGGTTCGTAAAAAAGAATGTTCCAGAGTTCAAAGATCTGGATCGAATGAGAGAATACTTCGGCGGTGAAAAATCTGCTGAGAAGGAAGAAGAAGAGTTTATACTTCAACTTCCAGATGACTTTAAACTTATTGCTTTATCTTCGAGCCCTATTGCAAATGTCATGAGAGACTATCTTTTTGATAGAGGAATGAATGAAGAAGATTTGTATAGATTTAAAGCTGGGTATAGTCTGGAGTATAATTTTAAAGACAGAGTTATTTTCCCCAGTTTAGATAACAATCTTGAATTAAATTTTTATGTGACCAGAACAATAAGCGAAGAAGTAAAATTTGCTAAATACAGAAATTGTGATGCATCTAAGAAAGATATTATATTTAATGAACATTTAATTGACTGGTCTGAACCTGTCATTCTCGTTGAAGGAATATTTGATGCAGTAAAGGCAGGAAAACAAGCTATTCCGGTTTTGGGAAGTTGGGTCGATATGTCATATTATGTTTTTAAGAAGATCGTTCAAAATAAGACAGACGTGATCTTGGGATTTGACCCTGACGTTAAAAATAAAGAAATGAAAATTGCAAAACTTTTCTTTCAAAACAGTGTCAATGTTAAAATAATAGAAAATTATGACAAAGATTTAGGCGATCTATCTAAGGAAGAAGTAAAAAACTTGATTCTCAATGCTAAACCTTTTGATAATATGGAAAGAATGAGATATTTAATAAGCGGAATTAAATCCGGATCTATGTATTGAGGATTAAGAATGGATAGAAAAGCGCTAAAAAGAATGATTCAGCAAGAAATTGCAAGAGTGCGAGAAGATGCACTTTTTGACAGGCCTGAGGTGGGTGAGCCTCACTATATGCCTCGTAGTAATATGTCATGCCCTGCTTGCGGAATGGACCCATGTCAGTGTGATGACTACGGAGACGCATGTCCTGCATGCGGGATGAACCCTTGTCAGTGTGTGTCTGGAAAGCAAGCAAGTAATCCTTACAAACTTTCCTGTGCTGAGTGCGGTGGTGTGATAGTCATGCAAGAAGGATGTGGTTGCGGTGGGAGTTCAAACGTGTTCGAACCATTAGGTTTGATGCCTATGAATGTTCACGCTACAAGCATTTGTCCCGACTGTGGAATGTCTCCGTGTGTTTGCGATGAAGATCATCATCACCGCGGTGGCGCATACATGGCAAAGTCTCAGCTACACAAACTTGAAGAATATTCCAGAAAACTACAGCAAATGATACCTGAAGGATATGATTTAGAAGACTGGATGAGAAGCCACATTTCTCAGGCAGCTGATGATATCAGTGAAGTTTATCACAAGCTGGAGTATATGCATCACAAAGATTAGAATTAATCAGGAGAAAGCTTCATGATCTCAATAAGTCATCTTTTTGAAGAGACTGAGGGAAATAGTGTTCCTAAAAAATATAAAAAGCGTATTGCTAAAAAATGTGAGCACTTTGATGGCTTTGAAGAATCTTTGCCAACACTCAATTTTCCACAAGAAAACACACCTCAGTTCGAAGAGGACTTAGATGAAGTTAGAAGATGTGTGAGAAACTCCTCTCTGAGTGAAAAGTTTTTGAAAAAATCACATCAGAAATCAGAGGATATATTTAAAAAGCTTTTAAAAAAGGAAGATTTTGATTGGAGTCATCTAAATAAAATTTTAGATGAATTTGACGGTGTAATAACACGTCTAAAATTTAAATATAATCGATCTCGACCGTATGTGTTTTTTAAAGAACGCGGAGAAGACATAGAAACAAGTGAGTGTGACTCGCCTTCATTTCCCAGTGGTCACGCCGCGTTTGCATATTTTATCTGCGATTATTTGTCCAATGAACTCCCGCATAGAAAAAGAGATTTAGAAAATGTAGCGCAACTAATCTCACAATCCAGGATAGAAAATGGTGTGCATTTCCCGTCAGATGTGTCAGCTGGAAGATTTGTTGGAGAACAAGCTGCAAAATTTGTCATGGAAAGAAAGAAACTTCAAGAAAACATAAATCTCAAAAATTCACAAAAGACCTTTGTAAGATTTCTTAGAAGGAGAAGCAGAGAACTTAGGCCTACTTTCGACAAAAAAGAAGCTTTAAATTTTTATGCACATGACATGTCAGTGTTTATAACTGAGACACTACATACAGACATACGTGAGTCATATTTAGCCAGCAAAAATTTTCTATCTGGATATTCTCTTGAAGAGTGTTCAGATAACAAAGATATCAAACGCTTATTTGAAGGAATGAGACAGGTTTTCTTTAGACCTCACTTAGGCATAAGTGATATGATTTTCTTAAATAAGATACTTGAAAACAATTCATCTATAAGAAAGACAGAAAAAATGACACTGTCAGGTATAAGTCATTCACCTGTTAAAAAAATTAAAGAATATTCCTCTAAGATTGATAAATTTAACAAAAAACCTTTTCTTAAACTTGCAGCTCTAAGCTGGATTGCACCTTTCGAGAGGGGAAATGAAAAAATTACTAACATCATCTTTCTAAAAGAGACAGGCTTTAATTTTGACATAACTAATCAAATTCTATGTGATGATCTGCCTTATCTGTTAGAAAAATTTTATTTTGAAAACAATTTAGAAAAGTTGTTGTCATAGTTGTGTAAATTTAAATATTTAATGCTATAATACAAAAACAAGGTTTGTGTTATGGCAAAAAGAAAAATACCCCTAAAAGATCTCAAAGAACTTAGAAAAAAGTTCATAGAAGAAAAAATCGATCAAAATGAGATCGAGAACGGAGTTCGTGCTGCACCTGTGCCCACGACCGTAAAAATCAAAGAAGTTAAAAATGCTGTGTCAGCTATTAAAGAAAGTGAGACAGGAAAGACAACTACACAGCGAAAAAAAGATCGCAGAGAAGAGGTAAGAAATCTCAAGAAGTCCTACACAAATACACAAAAAATCGAAACAAGCTACGGATACGATGTGGGTAGTATAGTTTGTTTTAATTATAAGTCTAATGAAGAAATTGGCATTGTGCTTAACATTAGAATCCAATCTAAGACGAAAAAAGAAGGTGCAATGAAAAAGGACATTGTGACACTTCTGTCTTCAGTTGGAAGAGTAAAAGTTCATTCAAGTTCAATTTATGAAATCATTGAGTGCAATTAGGCGCATTTTATTTTAAAATAACTTTGCAAATAAAAAAGGAAGTGCAATGGATATTAAAACTTTTGTGCAGGTGGCCACGTCTCTGCCTCCTGATATTTCAATCCTTGTGAAGGGAGATACTGGCATCGGTAAATCAGAAATTACTCGACGTATTGCATCGCTTATTGAAACTAATCACATGTATGTAGATCATGATGGTCCTGGTCTTCCGGTTCTTGACTGGCGTCTAAGCGTCTTTTCTGAAGGTGACATTATCGGTCTTCCCGAACTCGTAGAAGGTGAAACAACCTTTGCTCCTAATAATCGCTTTATGAAGGCTTGCAGAGAGCCTTATCTTCTCTTCTTGGACGAAGGCAACCGAGCAACCATAGAAGTTTTGCAATGTGCCTTCCAAATTGTTCTTGACCGGGAGCTCAATGGGCAAAAGCTTCATCCAGAGACTCGCATTATCATGGCAATCAATGAAGGTAATGACTTCACTGTTAATGAGATGGATCCAGCTCTACTCCGTCGATTCTGGGTCACTGAACTCGTTCCTACGACCGCAGACTGGCTTGATTGGGCACGCAATAACAATATCGATCCTATGATTCAAAAATTCATCAAGAAATATCCAGCTCATCTCATGCACTCAGGCGAAAGAAACCCGGGAACAGTCTATCCCTACCCTGCCTCCTGGGCTCGACTCGATAAGTCTCTAAAGCATGCTAATTGTACTCCGTCTTATTACGCCGGACAGGATGTCCCGGACTTAATGCTACACATCACCGCAGGTTTTATTGGAATTCACACAGCTGCAGCATTTCTTGACTTTGTGAAAAATTACGAACTCAAACTGAGTGCTGATGATATCCTAAATAATTTTGATGAAGTTGAAAACGATGTCAGGAAAATGACAAATGATAAAAAGAATGAGGCCCTGGACCAGGTTGTTCTCTTCCTGTCGAGCAATGATATTTGTGTGTCTCAAGTCCCGAACTTGAAGAGATTTATGGATTACGTATCGGATGAAGTTGTTGTTGATTTTATTCAAGATGTCATGAAAACAAAAAACAAGCACAACATCTTGATTGCTGGGAAAGCATTCAAGTCAAGGGTTGTTGAAAATGTTCGCAGGGCGGGAGGTTATTGATTATGTCAATCACTGAGGCTCAATTTGACAGTATTCTTGTAAAATTTGTCATAGAGGAACCTTTCTTTGCAACCATTATTAGAAGTATGAGAAAGATTTGTGATCCTAACGTGGGAACAGCAGGTGTGTCTTACTCAGATGGTGTGTTATCTCTTTACTGGGCACCTGAGTTTGTCAGCTCGTTATCCAGGGAGAAAATTTTTGGCTTACTTAAACATGAATGTTATCACATCATATTTAAGCATGTGACGCTAAGAAAACAAGAGCCTCATAATTATTGGAACATCGCAACTGATTTGGCTATCAATAGTATCATTCCGATCTCTGAGCTTCCTGAGTGTGGTTTAATTCCAGGTGTTCGAAACAAAATGGAGACAAGAGAGGGTGTCATTATCACTCCTGAACGGAAAGCGATGATTGAAAAAATGAATGACTTCATCGCAAGTCTTCCGAGAGGAAAATCATCTGAGTGGTACATGAATAAGATCATGGAGGATGAAGAACTCAAAGATGCAATTGACAGTCTAAACGAGGGTAAATGTCTCGTTGTCCTTGACGAGCATGACAACAGTGAGCTTTCCGAAGCTGAAAAAGTCATCTCAGAGCAGAAAATCAAAGAGATCTTGGAAAAAGCTCGGGACAACGCAAATCAGAGAAACTGGGGCTCTGTATCCATGTCTGTTCGAACAGAAATCGAAAAACTTACTCGTTCAGAATTCGACTGGCAGAGAGCACTTAAGTATTTTTGCGGTAGCAAGCTTCGTAACAACTTTTTCAAGACACAAAGAAAGATCAATAGAAAGTACCCATATATTCACCCAGGTCGAAAGACAAGAAAGACTTCAATGTTAGCCGTATATATTGACCAGAGCGGTAGCGTTGGAGACGGAGCACTTAAACAATTCGGTGATGCTCTCGAGAGGCTCTCAACCACACACACATTTGTTTATTACTATTTTGATTCTAATGTTGATGAAGAATCAGAGACAACTTGGAAAAAAGGTAAAAAGACAAAATTTAGAAGGGCCCTTGCAGGCGGGACTAACTTCAATGCTGTTGAAGATCACTTTAGAAAAATTGCGTCATCATTTGACGGTTATATTGTCATGACTGATGGTCTCGCTCCCAAACCTAAAACTTGTACATCTAAAAGATGCTGGGTATTATCTCCAGGTTGTAAATTACATTTTACTCCTGACAAAAGAGACTATGTTATTCAAATGAATTAGGATATTCGATGAAAATATTGCACATTGCTGACATTCACTGGCGAGGCTTGTCGAGACATCAAGAGTATGTTCTTGCCTTCAAAGATCTTTTTAAGCAAGCAAAAAAGATCAAACCTGACGTCATCTACATTGGTGGTGACATTGTACATTCCAAAACGCAAGGTATATCTCCAGAACTGGTTGAAAATCTTGTTTGGTGGTTCAATGAAATTGCTAAGATTGCACCTACACACGTCATCTTAGGAAATCACGACGGGCTCATTCATAACAAAGACAGGCAAGATGCAGTCTCACCAATTATAGAAGCAATTAACAATGACAGAATATACCTGTATAAAGATTCAGGTACATATCCGACAGGCATACCGGGTTTTGACTGGTGTGTCTTTTCTTGTTTTGATGAAGAAAACTGGCACAATGTCAAACCCACAGATAATGTTTCAATTGCGCTCTTTCACGGGGCTGTTGCAGGTTCTCTAACAGATATTGATTGGTCTCTTGACGGAGAAGTTCCCATTAGCTTTTTTGATGCATTTGATTTCGGATTACTGGGAGACATTCATAAACATCAGTTCTTGAATAACAAAAGAACAGTTGCTTATAGCGGAAGCACAATTCAACAGAACTACGGTGAAGATGCAGAGAAAGGTTTCTTGGTCTGGGATATTAGATCAAGAGACGATTTCGACGTCCAGTTTTATCCTGTGAAAAATGACTATAAGTTTGTCACTGTTGAATGGCGCGGTGATGTTGAGAAAACGGTAAAAGCATGCTCTGAATATCCGAGAATGGCAAGATTCCGCATCAGTGCCGTTAATGATTACATCACACCTGCTCAGACAAGATCCCTCCAGAAAGCTTTAAAAAAATCGAAAAACGCAACTGAGGTTGTCTTTAAGATTGATAACTCATTCTCATCAGAGAAAATAAAAGAGAGTGAGGCCAGCTCTCTAAATCTTAGAGACGTAAAAGTGATGAAAGATTTGATGAGGCAATATTATGCGGGTAGTAGTATAACAGAGTCTGAGTGGGAAGAGTTAGACAAAGTTACATCTGAATACTTGTCTGAAGTGACTCAGGAAAATTCTGACTTGAGAAATGTCAAGTGGGGTATCAACAAGGTTAAATTTGAGAACACCTTTTGCTATGGTGAAAATAATGAAATTAATCTTGACAAACTTCCGGGTATTACTGGCATCTTTGGAAGAAATGCAAGAGGTAAATCATCAATTATTGGAACAATAGCTTACGGTCTTTTTAACGCTTCAGATCGTGGCTCAATTAAAAACATTCACATCATTAACTCAAGAAAAGATCACTGCAAGACAGAAATTGACATATCTGTCAATGGGTCACCTTTTAGAGTTGTTAGGGAGACTAAAAAGAAAGTCACAAAAAATAATGTGTGGGCACCCACTGACTTGAAACTCTATCGTCTGGATTCATCTGGAGATATTGCAGAAGATAAGACTGATGAACAGCGTCGAGAAACAGAAAAGATTCTAAGATCGATGATTGGATCTTCTGAAGAGTTTCAAATGACCAGCTTAGCTTCACAGGGAGAAATGAATGTCTTTGTAAAGGAAAAAGCCACAGCAAGAAAGAATATCTTGTCTAACTTTCTGGATATGAATGTTTTTGACCTCATGAATGAAGTTGCTAAAAAAGAAACAGCAGAGTTGAGATCAGAAGTGAAGAGATTTTCAACAGAAAGTAGCTGGAATAAAAAAATAGAAGATCTCAATGCTAACATGCTTCACAATCAGGCCTTACTTGAAGAAGTCAATCAAGAGAAAGAAATTATTGAGTCTGACATTGAAAAACTCACAAAAGAAGTGCTAAACAATGCAGGTGTAGATTTTGTTACGCTGTCCAGCGTCGAAGAGTCCCGAGAAAAGGTTCAAACAATTCTTTCAAAAATTGACACAGCGCAGCGGAGATTAGACGACTCAAAAGACGCTATCTTTGAGTCAGAAGAAAAAATCAAAAAGATTGAAAACTTTATTGAGACTTTTGATATTGAGGGGACAAAAGAGAAGCACGAAGCTGCTAAAGAACTTGTCAAGACAATTTGGGAACTTGAAGCTCATCTTAGAGCAGAATCCACCGAGCTGTCTGCTATGGAAAAGTCAATTAAAAAACTATTAGAGGTTCCCTGCGGTGATAACTTTCCGACATGTAAATTTATTAAGGACTCACATAGAGACAAGAACAGAATAGAAGAGAAGCGAGAAAAAGTAAATCAACTGCAGACTAAAGTAGCAGATCTGAAAAAATCTTGGCAGAAGATACAAAAAGAAAATTATGAAGAAAAGATAGAAAAATATAATGCTATCATTCAGCGACGATCAGATCTTATCTCTAAGATATCTAATGATAGAGTGCAGATTCAATCTTTGCAGAACAACATTGATAATCTCAATGCATCCTTGAGCAAAGCTAAACGAAATCAACAAGAATTAGAGCACAAGTATTCAGATCAAGATCCCGATAGTGACATTTCGAGTGTTGCTCGACTTCTTGATTCAAAGAAAAAAGAGCTAAAAAATAATGACCAGAACAGAATTGATAAGATTAGAAAGATTGAAGGAATTCGTCTTTCAATTGAACAAGCAGAGAAGTCAAAGAAAAAATTTGACACACTAAACACACAACTAAAAGTCAAGGATTTGTTCATTCAAGCAACTTCTAAAAGAGGGATCCCGGTTCAAATTATAAATTCTTTGCTACCAAAAATCAATCAGGAAATTTCAAAAATACTCAAAGGAGTTGTCCCATTTACAGTTATTTTAGAAGCTGACTTGGAGTCAAACGCCATGGACGTATTTATTGATTATGGTGACTCAAAAAGAATAATTGAGTTGGGATCAGGAATGGAAAAGATGATTTCCTCTCTGGCAATTAGAGTTGCCCTCATCAATGTATCCTCGCTACCTAAATCTTCTATGCTTATTATCGACGAAGGCTTTGGCTCTTTAGACGAAACAAACCTGGCAGCTTGTGGGAGGCTTCTGCAGTCACTCAAGCAATCTTTTAAGAATATTCTTGTTATCTCTCACATCGACCAGATTAAAGATATTGTCGACAATACAATTGACATCACAAAAGAAGGAATTGATTCTCATGTCCAAACTTTATAATTTAGAAGTGATTGAAAATACACAGAATGAATCAGGAGATCATTTTTTCTGCGCCCTTTGTGGATTTATGCTCAAGACAGAAGATGACCATCAGAGTCATTCTGAACACTCCTGCTGCCAAGAATGCTATCTTACCTTTGCTGAATCTCGTAGAAAAGATTGGTTAGCGGGATGGCGACCTAAAAAAAGTGAAATTAGGAAATATATAAATGGTAGAAAGAGACTACTTATTAACAAGACGAAGAGTCAGGAGTTGTTATGAATTTCGAAGAAACAAATATTTTAAGCACTGTCGTTGAGGATCTATACGGAGCTGCTTTTCAATCTTACACAGGATCAATTAAGTGCATCATGAAGATCTCTGGTGAGAATCGTCTCACTATGACTTGCATGATGGTCGTTAATCTTGGTGACAGAAGAGAGATGCAACAAGCTGCCAGAGAATCAGAGAAAGATCTAAAGAAGATCGGAAAAGATTGCTTGCAAAATGTTAAAAAGTTGTTTAAAGAAAAATCCGGAAGAGCGCTCAAGACAAAAGAACTTTCAAGTGACTGTGCAGTTGAACTAATGAATTATCATGCTTACTCAGAAAAGGGAACAGCGCTGGTTCGCCAGGTTCATGTTTTTGAAATAAGCTAACGAACTGTATATTTATTTCGTTATGGCGAAATACAATAAACAGCTACAAGTTAAAGAAATCATTAAGTGCGGAAAAGACCCGAACTATTTCTTTAAGAATTATCTCAAGATCCAACATCCCATACGCGGTCTCATACCTTTTGAGACTTTCCCTTTCCAGGAAGACTGCGTCGAAGAATTTCTTGAGAATCGATTCAATATTGTTTTGAAATCCAGACAGTTAGGATTGTCAACACTTGTTGCTGCTTATGCTGTCTGGATGGCAATATTTCAGAAAGAAAAGAATATTCTGATTATTGCAACAAAACTCACAGTCGCACAGAACTTTATTATAAAAGTTAAGACAATGATAAGGTCACTTCCTAAGTGGATGGTCTTGGCCGAAGTTGTTGAAAACAATAAGCAAAAGATTAGATTTAGTCACGGATCTCAGATACAGGCAATTCCGACTTCTGAAGACGCAGGTCGTTCAGAAGCTCTTTCTCTTTTAATTATCGATGAGGCTGCCTTCGTTAGAAACTTTGACACTATTTGGACAGGTATTTACCCGACTATCTCAACAGGTGGTCGGGTTATTATTTTGTCTTCTCCCAATGGCGTCGGCGGGCAATATCATAAACTCTATGTTGATGCAGAGGCAGGTCTGAACGAGTTTAATGCGATCAACTTGCCCTGGAATGTTCATCCAGAAAGAGACGACGAGTGGTTTGAAAAGACTACAAAGAATATGAACAAGAGGCAGATTGCTCAAGAGTACCTCTGCGACTTTGCAACTTCTGGAGAAACTTTCTTAGATAATAACACACTGGAGTGGTTGAGAAACAATGTCAAACCTCCCGTCGAGAGGCAAGGTTTTGACAGAAACGTGTGGATTTGGAAGTATCCTCTAAGTGAAAACAACTACGTCTTATCCGCTGATGTCTCAAGAGGTGACTCAAAGGATTACTCGACTTTTCACATTATCGATACAGACACATCAGAAATTGTTGCTGAATATAAGGGTAAAGTTCGTCCTGATAACTTTGGAGAACTTATTAATGAGTTTGGGTTGAAATACAATAAGGCACTTGTATGTCCAGAAAACAACTCTTACGGATACGCAACGATTCTAAAACTCCAGGATTTAAAATATCCCAAACTCTATTATAGAAAAAAGAAGCAAGTTTATATCGGTGATTATGTTCCACCAGCATCTGCAGATGTTGCTGGATTCAATACTAACGGAAAGACACGTAGCACTGTTCTTGCTAAACTTGAAGAGGTTTTGAGAAATAGACAGCTGGTATCATATTCTTCAAGATTCTATGAAGAGTTGAAAGTATTTACGTGGAACACGGGAAGAGCTCAGGCACGCTCAGGATTTAATGATGACTTGGTGATGAGTCTCGCAATTGGATCTTGGTTGTTTGACGGTGCATCTGATTATTCGAAGTCTAATAACGGACTTAATGAGGCTATGCTTGCAGCAATGTCTAAGCAGCAGAGATCATATAGCGACACACCCGATCAAGTTTTTGCGCCCACAGGGGTTTATTCAAGCAGCCCCAATAGTCAGGGACTTAGAAACAATATTAAACAAGATTTAAATAATACCAAAAGTCGAAGTAATATATTACACGACTATATGTGGGTTATTAAATAAGGATCGTAAATGGCAGAAAGCAACTCAAATTTATTCAGAAGACTCACAAGACTTTTTAGATCAGGTCCCGTAGTTAAAAGAAAGATTATTAAACCTGATGATAAATACACGTCTTCTGCATTTGAAATATTTAGAAAAAATCAGAGCAAAGTCTATAGCAATGCTATGTCTGCATATGGAACATATGATAGAATGGCAAGATACTCAGACTTCAGCGAGATGGAATATACTCCTGAGATAGGAAGCGCGCTCGACATATATTCCGAAGAGTCAGTTGCTGCTGATGAAAACGGGAACGTTCTTCACATTCACTCAGACAACACGAAGATTAAACAGCTTCTTGATGACTTATTTTTCGATACCTTGAATGTTGATTTTAACTTGACAAGCTGGGTTCGTAATCTTTGCAAATACGGTGATCATTTTCTTTTTAACGATGTAAGTCCTGAATTTGGTGTCATAAACGCTTATCCGATGCCTATTTCAGAAGTTGAAAGAGAGGAAGGATTCGATCCAAACGATCCGTTAGCAGTTCGCTTTAGATGGGTTACACAGGGCAATCAAGTTTTAGAGAACTGGCAGGTCTCCCACATGCGCCTTTTGGGAAATGATGCATTTATCCCCTACGGATCTTCCGTGCTTGAACCTGCGAGAAGAATCTGGAGACAGTTAATTCTTCTTGAAGATGCTATGCTTGTTTATAGAATTGTCAGAGCACCAGAAAGAAGAGTCTTCAAGATTGATGTTGGAAACGTGCCGCCTGAAGAAATTCCTGCTTATATGGAGAGAGCACAATCTACACTCAAAAGAGCATCTATTACAGATCAGACGACAGGTCGTGTCGATTTAAGATATAACCCGCTGTCAGTTGATGAAGATTACTTTATTCCTGTTCGTGGCAGTGAGTCCGGTACTGCTATTGAAACCCTTGGTGGTGGAACAATGGCAGGTGAGACTAATGATGTTGAGTATATTCAAAAGAAGCTTTTTGCTGCACTCAAGATACCAAAAGCTTACTTAGGATATGATGAGGGGTTGGGAGCAAAAGCAACTCTTTCGCAGGAAGACATTAGATTCTCCAGAACAATTGCCAGAATTCAAAGAACAGTGCTCGCAGAGCTAAATAAAATCGCTATCATTCATCTCTACTGTCACGGCTTTTCTGACAATGACTTGCTTGATTTTCGTTTAAATCTTTCAAATCCGTCAACAATTGCCCAGCAACAGAAGTTAGAGCTGTTTAGATCAAGATTCGAAGCAGCAGGAACAGCTTTGCAGACGCCAGGTCTCGTTGATAAAACTTGGGTTCAAAAAAATATTATTCGTCTTAATGATGATGAAATCAATAATATTAAAAAGGGACAAAAGAAAGACAGGATGCATGAACTTGAGATCGAAGCTACTCAAATTACTGCTGCCGAGGGACCATCTGGATCTCCTGAAGATATGGGCATAGGAGGTCCTGGAGGAGCTGAGATCTCACAATCGATTGACTTGGGCGGGCCTGATTTTGAAGGACTCTCAGAGAGTGGATCAATTGAAGATGAGAATGTCCCGATAAGAATACAATCATCGATTGATAAAGTGACTTCAATGCTTTCAGAAGATAATGACACCATTGAGTCAATGACAACAGACGATGAAAAAAGAGAAAAACTTCGTCATGAGTATGAAGAAAAGCAAAGAAAGAAAGGAAGAAAACAAAGTACTGGAAGAGCAGAAGAATATCACAGAATGACGCCAAGAGATGAAGGTGATAGAAAACAAAATCACGATCCTTCAGGAATGAGAAGAGAAATGAGCGATCTTAGACAATTATCTAATTTAACAATGGAAGATATAGATATTAGTGAATATTTAGACAATAAGATTATTCAAAATGCACATATGACTGATAGACTAAGAAACACTCTCCTTAGATTTGATAGTCAGATGGGCACACCTAAAACTTACACAGGAGTAATCTCTGAGAACAATTCATCAGAGGGAGAATAATGACAAAGCATAATAAAAAAAGAAATGTAGGCATCGTGTATGAACTTTTAGTTCATCACATCACTAATTCCATCTTAGAAGATGATAAGCAATCTGCAAAAAAGGCCACCAGAATTATAGAAAAAAGATTTGCCAAGGGAACTGAGCTTTATAAAGAGTTTAGATTGTTCAATGCCTTGGCAAATTCCACAGTCTCAGATACACACGTTGTTGCCTCTATTCTAACTGAAGCTAAGCGTGCTGCAAGAAATATTGATGGTGACAAACTAAATAGAGAAAAGTCTGGGCTCTTAAGAGATATCAACTATATTATCGACAAAAAAGATTTTTTCCATCAGACAATACCAAATTACAGGCATTTAGGTTCAATACAAATC
>Ga0208019_1000571_pt1 | contig 19872 bp, 33 predicted proteins | sample CB_VirMetaG_5_FD_184540 | JGI IMG/M metagenome (GOLD analysis project Ga0208019, IMG submission 184540) | Freshwater to marine saline gradient viral communities from Chesapeake Bay - CB_1508_1D Viral MetaG (SPAdes) (version 4) | ecosystem: Environmental > Aquatic > Marine > Coastal | place: USA...
AAGCTCACCAAAGTGAGCTTTTTTCTGTAGTGTAAATGCTATTTTTGCCCGCTCCATAACACTTTTGGGAGCCGTTCCCTTGAACCTATATCACGGCCGTCAGCTGGCATAGCTACCATTTTGGCTACTCATTTTCTACATATACATATTAGCACATATAAGGGTTTTGTCAGCCTTTTTTGGCTATTTTTTTTGGCTTGCTAAGTCATTGATTTTACAGGGTTTTTTAACCCAGAGCTAAGTCATTGATTTTACAGGGTTTTTTAGCCCAGTTTTTTTACCAAAAAAGGCTGACAAAATGGGTATTAGTGCTATTATACATTATAAGTTGAGTTTGAGGAGCAAGCAATGAAAGTTCGTGAACTGATTGACCAGTTAGGCAACTACGATCCCGAGATGGAAGTGCATACGTCATATTGCTATGGCGACTATTGGCGCACACAAGTAGCCCCCAAAGTGGGTTACATTGAAGAAGCTCAAGTAGAGTATTCCGAGTACCACCGCATGGACAAACTCGTAGAGGACACGGATGACTATGAGGACGAGGAAGAGGCTGAAGACGTCAAAGAAACCCTGCGCCGAGTAGTGATAATCGGTTGACTCTAGGCACTGATGTGCTATTATACATTATAAGTTGAGTTTGAGGAGCAAGCATACGTAATGACTACTTTTGATTTTAATGACGGTAACGGTCCTGTTCCGGCTCATGAACACCCTAATGGTGGTGGTTGGGTAGCAGATACAGCTAAGGTTGATAAGACTGCATATGTAGGGCAATATGCTATGGTCTTTGGCAGTGCTAGGGTCTATGACAATGCTAAGGTCTATGACAGTGCTAGGGTCTATGGCAGTGCTGGGGTCTCTGGCAGTGCTAGTGTCTTTGGCGATGCTATGGTCTATGACAATGCTAAGGTCTTTGGCAGTGCTAGGGTCTGTGGCAGTGCTAGGGTCTATGACAATGCTAGGGTCTTTGCCGATGCTAGGGTCTTTGGCAGTGCTAGGGTCTATGACAATGCTAGGGTCTTTGACAATGCTAGGGTCTATGACAATGCTAGGGTCTATCACAATGCTAGGGTCTATGACAATGTTAAGGTCTATGGCGATGCTATGGTCTTTGGCGATACATGTCATCGACTCTCTGACCGTGCAGAAAAGTCTGATACCAATGAAGACATCTTTATTGAAATGAATGGCAAGCGATACAAACTTGTAGAGGTAGAAAAATCATGAACATTGCGAACACAAAACCACAAACGAGGGATTGAAACATGAGTGAGAGAATGCTGTCAGCTATTAACGAGATCGAACAACGACTGGGAATACTCCTACGCGCCTTCCACAACACGCAGGATTGGTATGACGAAGGTGAAGAATACACGCCGACTGGCCAGACTTATACAGAGTGGGTTTTTGATGCTTTTGAGGATGCCAAGCGCATCGCCAAGAGCGAGTCCTAATTTGAGGAATCCGATCAATGAGCAAAGTACCATCAACCATTTGCGGAAGGATGTTTTGCCAAGGTCAAGAGGCTTTAAGATGCGTTGGACTATTAAAAAGAAAGAGCTGATTTATTTCAACGATTGGCATACGATCTTTGCCTGGGTTCCGCATTACGTCGGTAATGGAACATGGGCTTGGCTCGAAAAGATCGAACGTATCAGAAAGTATTATAAGCCTTCCGTTACTCACGTTGGATTTTGGGCGTGGAAATATCGAGTTAAGTCATGAACGACGACACCTGGACACCTGGAGTTTCATTGGTGACGTGGTCGAGGACGCTGACGGTGTCCGCCACATGGTTGCGAGTTTTGGTTTTGATGCAGTTAACGAACTGAACATGGAGATTGCGTAATGTTTGACAAGGACGGAAACTACTATCCCACCGACGACGAGTGGAACGAGTTTGAAGAGTCTGAAGAGACTGAATGATGATCAAGTTTTTATTTGGAGTGGTAGTTGGCATAATGTTGGCAACCTGGGGAGTTGGCGGCATTGCAGAAATGGTGGGAGTGGGTGTTGGAAAAGTTCAACATGGCGCTAATGTCATTCATAACAATGTTACACGTCAATAATGGAAATGGAGATTTAGAATGCTAAGTTACTACACATTTAGCAGGATGGGCTATAAGTACGAAGGTTGGTGGAATGAGAATGAAAAGTATTCAAAGATTGTTAATACTGTAACTTGTCCGGATGGCCGGCTTATTAACCAACCTTTTTCTAGCAAGGTTTTCCCAAACTTTGTTGATTTAGAAAATCTCGCAAAATCATGGACAAAAAATTAATTAAACTTTGTTTGAAACGCATTGACCTCTTAAAAAAAGAAGGTCGTATTGCTACACAACGTAGATTGATCGAACGAGAAATAGTTTTACATCACATGAGCAAACTCAGGAAGGACTAAAATGAACACCGTTCTTATGGTTACTGCTGTTGCTGGCACTGTAGTGGGTAATGCTTATTTTGACAACATGGAGTCTTGTATGGAGGCTCGCAAGCAGGTTATACTACAACCTGAAGTTACTGTATCCTGTGTTATTACCAATAAGAGAAAGGATAACAGTGCCGAGGTACTAAAAATTATTGCTGACGCGTTGAAACAAGCGATCAATACAACACAAGGTACCATCGACAATGGTAAGTAAACTAGATGAAGCCCAGTATACCAGATTAATTGATAATGCTTATCGAGCATACAATAATTGTGGCACAGAGTGGGGTAAAAATTACTGGCAAGGTGTTATTATTACCCTTAATAGATATTTTGGTAGATTGCAATGATCGTATTTCTATTGGCGGCAATTTTAATTGTTTTACTTCTACAATTTTTTCCAGGATTTGTTAGTGGAATATTAAGTTTCATTGGCTGGACAGTTATGCTAGTCATGATCCTTATTGTTTTATTTGTGGTTATTGCTCTGGTGTTTTAAACATATCAACTAATTCATCTATGAAAAATTCACTGTATTCACAGTGTCTGTATTCCTTAAAGTTTGGCCCGCCTTCTGTGTAGTGTAGAACCTTTGGCTTACCATTTTCAGGTTCTTTATACCAACCAACCAGCCAATTCCAACTAATATCTAATTCTCCAATATCTTCGTCATCCAACCACTCAAACCGATGAAGATATTTTGGCGTTGCTGAATTTACCACTGACAAATCCAATTGTCTATTTTTAGGGTGAGCACAATTCCATAGCACTACACTGCTCCAATTTTTTCTCGGATAAGGAGTCTGTAACTTACCATCCATTTTTTTGCCTTGTTTTACCTGATAGTCATGCTGAACAACCATTACCGCCTTATCTGGATCAGCTAACTCAAATAATTTTATAGGGTCTGTTAACCAAACAGTATCGCAATCACAGAATATTGCCCACCCCTTGAAATCATTTAAGTATGGAACAAGAAATCTGGTTATAGTAAACTCTGTACTAGCACGTTTATCTATATCTCGCCAGTATAATTTTTTCTTTCTAAGTTCATCTTGTTTTAAGGGCTTTATATTAATTCCATTAATAATGCTTCTTTTAAGCATACTATGTTCGCAAACCTGATAAGCAATATCTTCTCTGCTGTCATAGCCTATATAAATATTGTTCATGCCTAAATTCTACCTTATAATATACGTATATTTAGTTTAAGGAATTTAATGAGGATAGTTCTAGCCACCGGAGGATTTGATCCTATCCACAGCGGACACATTTTATACCTTAAGGCGGCCCGCGAGTTAGGTGATAAATTGGTTGTTGGTCTAAACAGCGACGCTTGGCTAACTCGTAAAAAGGGTAGGCCTTTTATGCCTTTTAACGAACGGAAATACATATTAGAAAATATGTCATTGGTAGATCAAGTGATTGATTTTAATGACGACGACAATTCAGCATGCCAAGCAATATTTCAAATATTAAAAGATAAGAAACCACAGGATACCGTAATATTTGCCAATGGCGGAGATCGAGGCCGGGAAAACATTCCAGAATATATTGTATACAGTGGAGCAAGTCCTGTAAAGTTTAAATTTGGTGTTGGTGGTGATGATAAAGCAAACAGTAGCAGCTGGATATTAGAAGAATGGCGTGCTCCAAAAACGGAAAGGACCTGGGGATATTATCGTGTAATACACGAAGTTGATTCCCATACAAAAGTAAAAGAACTTACAGTTAATCCGGGTAAAACTCTGAGCATGCAAAAACACAATGACCGCAGTGAACATTGGTTTATAGCTGAAGGAACCGCTACAGTTTATACATTAAATTCAAGCACAGACGTTGATTTACTAGGAAAATTTACCCAGCATCAATCTTTGTTTATAAGTAAACAGCAATGGCATATGCTGGCCAACGAAACAAACAATCCATTAAAAATAATCGAAATACAGTTTGGTCAACGCTGTGTTGAAGAAGACATAATTAGAAAGGAAAATTAATATGTCACATCACGATAATATCGTCGCAAATTTTGAAGCCTATCTTAAAGAACATGCTGCTTTTGAAGAAAAAGGTGTAAAGGCGGCTGCTTCTCGTGCTCGCAAGGCGCTAGGAGAACTAGGCAAGCTAGCAAAAGCACGCCGTGCTGAAATACAAGAGAAAAAGAACGGAATGTAATGAAATCAGGTAAAATATGGGGCATCACTGAGCTTATTCATGCCAATGGTGTACTAGAATTCCATAGAATTGAAACACACAAAGGCGGTGTTTGTAGTAAGCATAAACACAAGTATAAGTGGAATGGTTTCTTTGTTGAAAGTGGCAAACTACTTATAAGGGCTTGGAAAAACGACTACGATTTAGTGGATGAAACCCTACTAGGTCCCGGTGATTTTACACAGATAAGGCCCGGTGAATATCATCAATTTGAAGCACTTGAAGACACAGTTGCGTTCGAACTTTACTGGGCAGAATTCAACCACAATGATATTGAACGCGAAACAGTGGGCCATAGTTCCAAACCTAAACAAACACTAATGGAAAATGATTGATATAGCCTGCGTTTGTGTTGGGGACCGTTATACCCCAGACCTTTATGTAGGGCAGTTGTACCAGGCCGTAAAACGCAATGTTACACTGCCTTACACTTTTAATGTATTAACGGATGATCCCACTAATACTTTTTACAAAACCATCGAATGTAGAATTATACCGGTTCAAAAATTGTCTACCAATAAACTGTGGTGGCATAAAATTGAATTGTTTAACAGACAAAACTTTTCAAGAACGGTTTTTTATCTAGATCTTGATACTGTTATAATTGGTAACGTTGATAAGTTTTTAAACTATGAAATAGAAAAATTTTGTATATGCCAAGATTTTAATAGGAAGTGGATCAAAGATTATCACGTGAGTAACAGTAGTATAATGAGATGGCATGCTCCAAACTACTATGATTTATATGAAAACTTTATTGCTAATTCAGAAAAAATCATGCGTAAATTCCATGGCGACCAAGATTACATCACAAATTTTTTCAAGGATAGAACAGATTTAAAATGGTGGCCTGATACATGGGCCATGAGTTTTAAATGGGAAATATTTCGTGGAGGTTTAATTAAAAGTGGAACCGGGCTTGATGAACATCAGCGTTGGCCAGCTCGAGAAAATTTTTATCATAATCCAGAACAAAAATGGATATTACCCGGCGATTGTAGTATAGTTGTATTCCATGGTATACCAGATCCCTATGACACCGAATTTGGTTTACAGCATAAAATTTAATGCCAGATGTTAAGAAGCTGAGATCTCAGCCACGATAGATGAGCCAAGCCAAACCCTTCAAAAAAATAATTCCTATTGTGTTCAATTATATCCTGAACAAGATTCAATGATGATTCAAACTTTTCTATGTTTAAATCTCCCTCAAAAAATTCCAGGTTTGAAAATATCATTTCATCAATTCGATTTGTATTTTTTTCGTATTGATATTCTTCGTTGAACAAGCCATCATAGGTTTTAAAACCTAGACTTTTAATGTCATCTAGGCAACCAGAATGTCCTACAACTAGGAAAGGATGACCAGCAACTATAGCGTTAAGTGTTTTTTCAGTTATAATTCCGTACTTTTCTACAAATTGACTTTCTGTTATTACACTAAACATGCTGGTATTAAAATTTTCTGCTACACTAATTAGATTATTAAGATTATCATAGGTACTGTTATACTCTTCAAAACTTTTACCTGGATATTTAAGTTGTATGCGCTGTCCTTGCAGGCTGCAATTACTATTTGAAAAATCTTTGAGTTTGCTATAAGTAATTTTCCGATGTGGTTTTGGTATCCTGTTCATACAAACAAATTTGTCTTCAACTCTACGATTTTCCCAACTAAAAGTATTACGTAGGGTTTCCTCGTGATTTTTATATGTTTGCCAGTGTTCATATAAAAAGGTACTAAATTCAACAAGATTAAAACTTGTTTCTGGCCAGTCATCAGCGACCCGCAATGGCCAAACACTAACAATTATTCTGCTCATATCTGCCCAGTCTTTATAAAAGTTTTCAATAATTTTAAGTTCTCTAGGAAATGTATCCCCTTGAGTAAGCATGTCTTGTAAATTTAAAACAAGATAAAAATCATCTTCTTCAAATCTACAAAAATCTTTTCCAGGCATGTATACTTCCCAGCCTTCGTGACTGCGAGGATACTTAAGAGCAGCATCTACAATAACACTGTTTGGAAAAAATTGCCGTATTGTGTCAATATAACTCATTGTGTTTCTAAGAGCAATTTCCACGCCGTTCCATTGGATATTTCTTCTCTACTAAACTGACAATTACTTAACCATTTACACAAATCTAATCTATTAGGTTCAATGTCAAACAATGGATTATTCATATCCTCCATTAAATTATTCAAAGTAAAACTTATTGGATAACAACAATTATGTTTATTAGTAATTATTGGTATACCCTTAAGGCTCGCTTCAAGCGCACTCATACTATTATAAGTTATAACAACATTTGCTGAATTTAAATCATCAATAAGACTATTGTTAGATACATTTGGTTCTAACCTAATCAGATTTCCTAGTTTATCTACAATTGGTTCGTTGGGCTTTTTCCTAACCACTATTAAATTTGAGGGGACAAATTTTTCCAATTCTAGTAATAAATCATTCAACCATGTATAAGCATTAAAATACCACTGAACGGCATTAGTTGGCGGTAATATTAATATATTATCTCCACGCTGTGATCTATTTTTCCATGGTTCTAATTTGTATTTTTCAGAAAAATAATTATCCCATCGTTGTCCGTTGCTTTGATTTACATAGTTCATGGTATGTGAATTTTTACAAATACGCATCCAGCCCTGACCATCGTAACCACTGTCAAAATAACTATGGTCTAAATAAAATCTATCGATATTATTTCTAGCGGCACTTTGTAAAGCAAGTCCTGTGCCTCTAAGAATTCCTAGGCAAGCAACAGCATCTATTCCAGGTAAGTGACCCATGGATAGGAAATCTTTGATGCTCCTAATTTTTGCTTGATATTCTGTATCAGCTGAATTTATGCCATTTACAAAATCTTTGACTATTTTAGTCGTACGTAACCTATCAGTTGTATAAGCAATAATTATTTTTTTTCTCATTGGTTTAAAATTTCAAATGCTGTTTTATTTTTTATTTCTATCTCGGTAAACTGGCAGTAAGCTAAATGATTAAACCATGCCTGTCTATCGATACGTAGAGGATGTTCTATGTTACTTATATTTGTTCCGGATATAGGTGCAGCAAAACTTAAAGGGTTGCAAAAAACAGGCACACCATGACTTATTGCTTCCACGGCACACATACTAACACTAGTAACAACAGCCCAGGCATCTGCTATATCCTCCTGAAAACTTTTTAAACCAGCAAGTTGTGCCGCTGCCGGCCCACTGGTTTTTGCTGTTCTTGGCTTATATCTTACCCTAATAGGTCTATTTGTATATTTTTTGATTTCCTGAATTGTTTTTTCTGTCCATTCTTTTTCTCCTAGCCCAGTACACCATCTTGTCATGGTATCGCTACTAGGGCAAACCAATATTTCACTGCCACTATTGCGCCATGGTTTGATATTCAAATTCCATTCTCTAAATCTATCATCAGGCCTAGATTTTATCTTAGTTTCGTGTATACAGTTTTTGCTGACTCGCCAATAAAACTTTTGGTCTGGCGCCAGGGCTTCTTTAAGTCCGTTCCACCGTCCCCAGTAGGGCATATCCCAAAACCACCAATCAATATTATTTTCTTTATGTTGTTTGATAATAATCCAATTATTCTCAATAAATCCCCAAAAATGACCCGGCTGTTGGGTATATAAACTCCTGTCAGCAGGGCTACAATTAGGCCAACCTTGTGCCAGACTATTCATTAGCCAATTACACTTGCTTTCACTATTTTGATTATTGTAATATAAAAGTGTGGTCATTTTATCCCATAACAGATTTTTAAATTATTCCAGGCTAGCCCTTGTCTAATTTCTTTTATGGTCCAACAACAATAGCTTAAATCATACAACCATTGTGTTCTGTTAGGAAAATTAGGACTATTAATTTTATCCATAGCAATACTAATAGGATAAGTAACAGCATATTCATCTAACGCTACAACAGGTATCCCATCGCACGCTGCTTCTACTAGAGCATTACTATTGTAACCAACCACAATTCTAGCACAATCAAGTTCCTCTTGTAAACTACGGCCGCCTTCAAATATGCTGGGCCTTGATTTCCATTTATTACTTAAAAATACTTTTTCTCCCAGAGATATTAAATTTTTATATACTTTTTCACTGGTTCCTAGATGAGGACGCACTACAATTTTTTCATTGGTATACAAACGAATTTTTTTAATTGTTTCTCGTAGCCAATGGTTATAAGATTTATAATTTTTATAAAGTGTGTTCAAAGTACTATCGCCACTTTTTTGTAGCACAATTAGTATATAGTCACCTTCATTTCTCCATGGAAGAATTTTTAAATCTTGTTGTTTACTAATTTGATCCCATCTTTTATTATCGCTGTCTTTATTATTAAATATTCCACAACGTAAAAAATGATTCCAACCAATCCTATAATACCAATTGTCGCTGTGTCCCATATAAGCGTTACGTCTAAAAGGAGTACTCTCGCAAACTAATTTTGGTTTATTTGAAGCATCTATATATTCATATATATTTTTAAATTTACTGTTGGGTTTATTAACGTTAATTTGAAAGTATACGTCAGGAGAATAATCATATCTTTTATCAAAGGTTATTACATGCCAATCTTTATCTTCAAAAGTTAATGGAAAATAATTAGGATCTAATTGTTCTTTAAAAGCTATTACCTGCATATTGACAATGTATACTTGTTATAAAAATGATGTTCCACGCTTATAAAAATTGTTGTTAATAATCTATCAATACTTTTATAGGTAAACGCATGCTTCCATCCGTGATGTGTTTTTTTCTCCACGTTTAAAGTTAATATTAAAAATCTCTGTGCACAATTTACCTGATTTATTAAACTTCCTTTAGGATCATCTAAATATTCTAAAACTCCTAACCACAATCCAAGATCATATTTTTTGTCTAATAAAAGTGGTTTATTTAAATCATGCTGTATATCCGCATCTTCGTGTATGTCTATTCCTAGGTATTCACTGGGTGTAACAAAATCTAAAATTTCTTTTTGTCCACAGCCAAAATCTATCAAAGAAATATTATTAGGTATAAAATCTTTAACAAAAAAATTACGTTCATACCAAACTGATTTATTCATGTTTCATTACTCGGTTATTATAAAAAATAAGGTTTTGCTTTCTGCAATATTCTAACCAATTTGGATATAAAGGCAATAAATCAAATCTAATAGGCACTGTATTTCGAAAAGTATTTGTCGACAACCCTGTTAAAAAGTTATAGTGGTGTTCTATTAGATATTTTGTTGTATACTCCACAGGTTGCCCAAAAAACAAAAACTTATTAGTCCATGGATTTATACATATCACCTGTCTATTAGACAACATACTCCAATATATACCGTGGTAACTTTGCGAAATAATATATTTAGATTTTTTAATTTCAGTAACTGTTTCTTCTATATCCATTGCTGTTGTAAATATTCTTTTTTTATCTGCATAAAACTTTCCGCCTTTTTTCTCTGGATTTAAAATGCTTGAAATTTTAGGATGGCTTATTAATAAAAATTCTCTTTCTATTTCATAATCCTTATCAAAAATTTTGTGAAGACAACTGCTGCACGGAACATGGAAAAAATCTATTTTATGATTTTTACTAGAATCTCTAATACCAATATTTTCTTTTTTAAACATATCTAATTTATAATCAAGGCAAGAGTTAAGTTTTAAAATATGAATATCTTTTTTTGTTAATTTTTTTGGATTATCAATTTTAGAATTTATTCCTGTTCCCCAAAAAAACGTTTTTTCAGCATACGGTTCGAGAAGTTTTATTGATTTTATAAAATTATCATTACCCAGTAGACCGCCTCCACCTACTATAATTTGATCATATTTAGATAGGTCAACTGTTTCAAGATAAAGTATATCTATCCAATCGCTGCCGGCAAAATTAGGAAAATAATGTATAGGACAACTGGAGAGATCTCCAGCGTTGCTAGTATCTTTACGACTTATAAATAGTCTATTCATTTTTGTTATAACTTATAATCGAATTCCAAGAAATCTCGCTTATATCTCTGATAAACAAGTTCTGTAAGTTCGTCATCAAAATCATCCTGCCACGATGTTGTCCTAGGTGTTTGTTTAACATGGCTATATGGCACTGTACATCCTATACCATTTAACCAACTATATAGTTTTTCTATTTCTTCTAATTTAAAGATTTCTATATTGTTACAGCCGTCGATCCAATCATACATTAACCAATTACATGCTCGAGAAACCTTTACAGATTCGATATTTTGTATACTGTCTAAGTATTTAAAAGTTCCTTTGAGTCCGTATTTTTCAAAAGTAGTAATTCTATCAACAATTTGTTTTTTTGACAGTTCTTTAAAGGGCAGTTCTCCATTTAATTTTTTTTTGTCCCGGGCTAGTTGAAAGTAATACCATGTATGATATCGTTGGCAAGGATGACGTACTACTGTAAACCAAATAGCAGGATCAGTTTTCTTTTTTTGTTTTTGAAATTCCTTAAAAGAAGAGTGGGTTTTTAATATAGGCCACGGTGACCATGGATCTTGTTCATTTTTCAAATTTGGACCTTTAGGATGTCCTCCTCTGAATGCAGCAAAAATACTGGTTCCGCCACACTTTGGTATATGTATAAATCCCAGTTGTTGATTAGTTGTTATAAACATTATTTCTTTTTTAAAATAAAATCATTTTGGTATTTATCGACTACATCATAGTCTAATGTTTTTAAAAAATTTAACGCATCATATTGCAAACCTTTGTTAAATTTTTCAACTTGATTATTTTGCTCAATAATTATTACAGGCTGACATATATTAATTGTTTCTAATCCACCTTTTATAACTTTTAATTCGTGTCCCTCGACATCAATTTTTATAAGTCCAACATCTGTTATGTTATAACTATCTAATGTGGACAGATCTACAGTTTTTCTTTTACTGATATTACTATCATTCCTATGGTCAGTAATAACACCACCCCAGGCAGTAACTTTCTCAGCTTTGTCACTTAGCCCAACATTAAAATATTTTATTTTTAATCCATTATTATTTAATAAAGTATACATTGGTCCTCGAGGACGATAATCATATGAATAACACATGGAAAAATCTTTTATAATATGTTTGGTAAAATCTCCATCTCGGCATCCAACATCTATAGCATTATTAAAATTTTTAATAAAAGGTTTTGCTTTTTTATAGATTTCGTAACAAACATCAGAATTAGTTTTTAACATTAGTAGTTAGCTCCTGTATGATTCTCTTGCCTAGTGTCTACATTGCTATCACTGTATTCAGTTTTTAACTCTGCAACCACATCATTGACATAACGACCCTGCATGGGTATTTGGAAAGGCTTATTGGAGGTTTTTTTATAAGCCACAACAATACTTATATTTTGTGCTTGTGAATCTTGTTGATATAATTCTTCATAGGCACGTTCTAATTCACTCACTGGACGTCTTGGTTTCTTTTGTTCATACCATGCCCAACTATCTAACATTGTTGGCATTTCTACATACTTACCGGTGTTTTGTGCCAGCCAGAGTAACTTCCACTCATAGTTATTTGCTGCGGCAATGTCCCTAAACAGTATTGGATGATAGTTATAAAATGCATGATTGATCCAGGGACTAAATGGCAATACGCACAGCATTATACCGCCAACCTTGCAGAGGTTATGCATGTTTTCAAAAACCGTTCTCTGATCAAACACATGTTCTCCGGTGCCGTTGTTTGTTACCAGATCAAATTCAGTTGTGTAGTTATATTTGTCTCGAAGGATAAAGTTCAGGTCCATGGCCACACTACGCAACTCTGTATTGATGTCTATAGCCAAGTAATCGCTGTATCCTAGATCCTCAAAGTATTCCCAGACATAATTAACTGGCTTACGTATTGTTTTACCCGCATGCTGGCCACATTTTTCTGTCCAACTTTCTGTATAACGGAAACGTTGATTGCCCCATTCAACTACACTGGGATTAGGCTGTAGGTGTTTGGTAATATTAGCCGTAGCCAATTGCATGATGTTATTAAATGCCATTTATTATCTCCGCAAGTTCAGGAAATGTCTGTGAAAAATTTGTGTTACGATATGTATCGTGTTTGTCTCGCATAGTTATAAACTGATTCCAATATTTGCTACTGTCATTATTGTCTAAATAATTGCTCCAAGTATTAACATCTAAATGACTGCTAGTTTTTAAATGTTGTATAATTTTATTTTTTGTATCTCTGGGAAACACACAAGGCCTCATATGCAAGGGAGCATGTACTCTGCCACACCACGGCCTTGGCAATGATACACTTTTACACCAAGTAAAAAATTCATCTAAGTAATAGATATTGTAAACACTTACAGTATGACTAACACTAAGTCTAAAGTTATCTAAACTGTTTTCTTTTTCTAAGTACTGATGCAGGTTCTGTTCCAATATGTGCTGTTTTGCAGGATAACGAATATATTCATATCTTGGTCCAACACCATCTATACTCAATTGCAGGTCTATTTCTTTAAAGTTAGTCCATAGATCCCACCAAGTGTCATTTGGCCATACTTGAGCATTTGTTGTGTAATGCAGTGTGATGTTTTTGCTTTGGCCACTGTTAACATAACGCTGTAACAGTTCTAATTGTTTTTCTATCTCGCTTAAAAAAGGCTCACCGCCTGGTATATCAAAGTGTATAACGTTTGGTAAAACATTATAGATGTTATCACTGGTCAAGTTATCTATTATTTCAATTGGCGGTTTATCGATTCCATACAGGGCATGATATTCTTTTCGCCAACGACTACTTGAGCCAGACCCACATGTAATACATTTTAGGTTACAGGTGTTTCCAAATGCAATGCTAGCGACAATAAAACCCTGTTCTTCTTTATAATTGTCAAAATTATCTTGCCAACGTTCATAATCAAGTTGGCGTTTACTTTTAATATTGCTTTCCTCCTCGATTTTACATCTTATACAACCCGCCGGCCATTCATGATCCAACATCTGTTGTTTAACTTTGGATAACAGCTCACTGTTGACATACTCATCAATGGTATTTGAAGTAATATTCATAAGTTCGTTAGTACCAGGAGCAAACTTGCAGCATGGAGCAATAGCACCACGTGGTGATATATCAATACTGGTCCATGGCACAAGACATAAAGGTTTCATTTTTACTCAACCGCACAACTAAGTTATTAAACATTAAAGTTTCCTCTTAGAGTGTTTTTATTTCCCGGACTTTCCACATGCGCCCGGTTCCGTTAAACTCGCCAATTATATTAATACTCCTGCGAGTATGCCTGGGTTGTATCCTGGGCGTAACACTATGAACACTGTTCTTTACATTTAGGAACATACAAAAGGTATTGCGTTTGTAGGGTATTTGCTTTATTGGTTTATGTAGACTATTATCAACTTGCCTACCCAGAGTTTTGTTTACTTCCGTGATTTCGCCGGTTACTTCGTGTATGGTAAAGTTACCGCCATAACTATCATCTCCGGGTTTACGCATATATAACAAACCAGCATATATTTCAACTGGATTATCAATGTGTGGTGTTCGTGTAGTTCCAGTTTCATCAACTGGTTCATGTACTACAAACTGGCAGTCTGTAACAAAATGACCAGTGTTATCAACATCCCTAACTGTTACTGGTTTGTTGTATAAATCTTCTATTAATTCAGGATACAGTGTTTCTATGTATGGGTTAAACAGGTTAACACATTCACGAAAATAATCAGCACTGGTATGATATTCAAAAAACTCTTGCCATATAGCCGGAATTTTTCCCTCTACTAGTGCTGGATTACTTTTATACCTATAAGTGATACCACCATCATGTGCTGTAGTATCTGTAACAAGTTCTTCTGGAAAAGTGTCTTCCAGCTCGTTGTAGATATAGTCAGGCAGCGCATCCTCCACGCATACATGAGGATAAGGATGCTTAAAAACTGTTTTCACATTCTGTAATACACTTATCTTACCGTTCATGATACTGCTTTAGTAAACCCCTTTGGTGCAATCTTTTCACAAACAAGTTGTGCTACTATAGGACTAATAACACTACCAATAAAGATACCAACGCCAGCTGGTGTAGCCAGGCTAACACTTAGTACTGCTGGATTACATGTTGCAATCACATTCACAATGACATTGTTTAGTGTCTGTTTATTGCAGTTACCTTTAACACCCGGAATCAACCAGATGCTTTCTGTAATTAAGTGTCCAACCGCAGTTGCCATTGCAGCATTTGTTCCTTTTGAAACAATGTAACCAAGATATGTTGCACTGATTGCTGTGCTTGTAACAGTACCGGGTTCTGCTGGATCTGGTTTTGGGGTAAAGTACATCACGCAACCTGTTGTCAATGCTAAATTCAATCCAACATAACAAGCATTAGCATCTAACCATTCATATGCTTCTGTTGCGGCCCACTCAATTGCTTCGACGCCATGGCTTACGGCATTGCATGCTGCTTGTGTGCCTTGCTTCCATTCGTTGCTGGCAACATCAAATCCCTGTTTAGCATAATCACTTGCTTGTGCTGCACATGTATTAGCTGTATGCTCTACTGCCTTTGTTGTGTCATTTACTAATCCAGTAACAAAGTCCGCAGTTTGATTTGCAGCATCAGTTACACCATTTGCAACTGTGTTAGCAACGTCTGTTGCGGTATCTGCAATCGTATTTCCAACATTAGTTGCTGTGTCTGCAACTGTGTGTGCCGCGTCATTTGCTGTGTCTTCTATTGCCTTACCAACATCAGTCCAGCTTTTCTTTTTAAAAGGGTTCCATCCCATTAATTTAATCCTTTCGATTTTACTTTTTTTTCCGCATCATATTCATGTGGATTTTTTAATTTTTCTTCCTGTATTTGTGCTTTAGTCACTTGTTTTAGATTTTGCCACCATGGATTATCATGATGTTTAAATTGTCCTGTTAGATCACCGGGCATGCTTTTTCCGACTTCCTTTCGGAAACCTTTTAAATGATCCATGTATTTTCCAAGAACACTATTAATAAAAATGTGGCCACCTTGTGTTGGACCACCTAGGTCTTTTACTTTAGTTCCTTGTTTGACAAACTCTTGAACTAATTCACCAAATATATAACTGTCATGATATTCACTGTGATTAAAGATATCATCACTTTCATAGATCCACCGCCATTTTTTAAAAAAACGATCAAAATCACTGTGATGTCGGTTAAACATCATCCAACCACATTCAGGCCAGGTTTTGCGTCCTAAGAATGTAACTAATTCATCTTCCGCTGGCGCGATCTCCTGTAAAAATTCCACGGGTATTTGTGTATGTGTTCTAACGTCACCATCGCACCAAATCATAATGTCAGCATTGGTGTGTTTAGCAAAATGCCAGACAGCAAAAACTTTGTTAGCAAAACGACTTGCGTCCCATAAAAAACTTTTAACAGTTTTATCAGCATTCCAGCCGTGAGCATGTGGATTATCTTTATGACGTTCTTGCCAGGATTTTAAATCTGGTAATGCCGTGCGTTGATCTAATACTTCTATGTTGTCAGCATTATATGTGTCAGGAACGTGATCTTCAGCATAGATAGTAAGGTTTACAACGGTTGGCCAATATTGGCAAAAACCTTCAATGAAATGCTTGCCATACTTGTTATAACCCACTGGATGCCAAGTACTAAATACTGATAATATACGCATATTATTACTTATCATGAAGATAGCTCATTTCCCAAATAACCTGCCTGTAAATAGTAAACTTGTTTATCCACAGTTACTTAGCGCAATAAAAAACACTGATAATCTAATAGATTCTAGCATGGATGCTGACGCTGCTCTAATATGGAGTGTGCTGTGGTTTGGAAAAATGAGTGGAAATAAACAGGTTTGGGATCACTATCGTGCCCAAGGTAAACCAGTTATAGTAATAGAAGTTGGCGGGTTAATACGCAACGAAACTTGGAAACTAGGTATCAATGGTGTCAATCGTGACGCCGACTTTGCACTTGATGTGGGTGTAAATCCTGACAGGGTCAAGCAATTAGGTATTGAAAGAGCACCGTGGGTGTTAGAGGACAAACCCTACATCTTAGTATGCGGACAGCATGCACATAGTTTGCAGTGGGAAGGCATGCCGGACATGGATACATACTTTAGGGAAACTGTTACTAGTATTCGCAAAGTATACGATAAACCAATTGTACTTAGATCCCATCCCCGTTTCAGAGAGAATCTACACTTTAATCTAACTGATCCGCAATGGTACAGAGAACAAAACTGTGAATGGAATGTTGCTAAAAAAGTTCAACAAACGTATGATAGTTTTGATTTAGAGGATCAATTAAAGGAGACTTATCTAACAGTAAGCCATAGTAGTAATGCAGGAATAACATCTATTTTAAGGGGAGTTCCTGCTGTAGTGACAGAACACAGCCTTGCTTATGATCTAACCAGCGATTTCCAAGAGCTCCGTTTTATGGATAGAGAAAAATGGTTAATTGATATGTGTAATATAGAATATCTTGCTGACGAGATAGACATTCAATGGAATAGGATTAGAAATAAGCTCTAATCAATATTTTTAAAGTCGTAGATCCTACCATTTATCCAGCTGGTAATTAATCCAATACTATCAAGATAACCATTTGAAAAAATTAGTCTACTCATTGATTCGTTAAAAATGCCCATTTCATCAAGTTGATAAAAATTTAAATTATAATCTAGAGGCAAAGAATTTTTATAGGTTATAACTTCAATGATATCTACGTAAGGGTCTTTTTTGAAGTAGGCATCCTTGCAGTCAAAGCCATTTAAAGCAAGCAAATAGATTAATTGGGTGAGTGTAAAGGTATTATAATAATTTGTTTTGGTATAATTAGAAAATTTATTATATTTGTTACTAACTGTGCTGGGAACACAAAGATACAGTAACCCATTTTTATTCATTCTTTTGTTAACAAATCCTAGAAAATTTATAGGACTGTAACTGTACTGCATAACATCATGACACCACACTACATCAAATGTTTCGTAGAGTTCTAGATCTTTTCCTGAATTAAAATCAAATTCAACAGTTTTAATTTTTTTATTATGCAATGTATCAGTTGGATTTTTGTCTAATCCAGTACAGTTGATTGAAAACGGAATTACGTTACCTTCATCATCTTCATATGTTACTGAGGTCCATGCTTGTAGATCCAAGCATTTTTTGCCACAACCTATGTCAAGTAGGTTTTTTATACTACTCATAAAATCATAATGGTTGGATAGTTCGTTTATGGTTTCTACGCTATGGGCATGACTTTCCTGTTCCGTTGAAAAAATCATCAGTGTAATAATCCAATCATACCATACCCTTGTGCGGTTTGCCAAGCTTCTTCAAATGCTGAAACATTTTTTTGTATATTGCTTAGTTTACTTATCGTTGGTTTTTTTACAGCAATTAATATTTCACTGTGAGCCTGATTAATTAATTTACGTGACGTTAAAATAAGTTGTTGGACGTCTCGGTATCTACGCCATCCATCCACAGAAGACTCTTTATCTAAAAGTGCTTTTAGTATAGACTTAGCATCTTTTTCAAAGCTATCTTTTGTTTCCTCTATTTTTTTTAATAAAGTATACGCTTGCTCATAAACATCAGACATGCTAAACCTGAACATCTTCCATGCCTGCTGTGCGTAATTTAGTAATGTGTCCTACCATCCACTGTTTACTATCTAGGCCCTTCATTATGCCTAACCACCTATTACGTAGCAATGCTACTTCATTTATAATAGATTCAAAATCTACCACTTCGTCTTCACCATCAACATACTTCTCAGCATCTCTGCTAGTAAGTGCTCGAGGATAGTTTTCAAGATATTTGACAAAATGTTTGCGACGTATTTTGCGTAGTTGTATGTTTAAAAAGTTTAAAACAGCTTCAACTTCTTGTAATTGATTGAATCTAATTTCGGTTATAGCCGGAAGTTCTTTGATATTTTTTTCCACAAGACCGTGCACACCAACTTCCCTTCGAGCAAGTGCCAGCTCTGATTCAAAATGAGTAATAAAATCGGGTATATTACTCAAATCATCAGTTACCTTTGTATACCAGTGTGTCATACTATTATTATATACTATATTAGGAAATTGTCAACTCGGGAAAAAAATTAGCACTGTTCTGTCTAAGTTTAATGAACGCAGAATTTAATTCATCTTTTAGAGTTTTTTTGTAGCGAAATGCGTTGTATAACTTTTGGGCATTTGTAACTAATGTTACATAAGGAACCGGTGTTTGTAGATAGCCATGCTGTAATATATTATTATTCTCCAATACAAGTAGATCCTCGTAGGTAACAAATTGATATGGAACAGTTATATTCTCTAGATCCTTTAAAAACCTTTGTTGAATTCCACAGTATATATCTAGGAACCTAGATACATCCATTTCAATTGGCCTTGGTTCCCATGGTATAGTATTTTTAGTACTATGTAACGCATAACTAGAAGTAGCTTCAGCATAACATACACTAAGGCAATGTTGCCAAAGATCAGTGCGAGTAGCTATAATTAAAGGAATATTATTGGATTTTGCGTGATCATTAAATTGTAATGGAAACTGATGTTCCATACCGGCATGTAACTTATGTTTTCTTTTGATATGAGAAACTAGTATATGAGTTCCACAGCGCCGATTACTAAAAATAAAAACTTCTACGTTCTTACGTATTTCTACCATTCGTCAATGTTGTCGTCTTCGTCGTCTTCGTTTTCTATGTAAACATTTATAGCGTTTTCTAGATATACGTCGTGATCAGCCAATTCATCAAGCGTATCCTGATCAATATTATGCTCGAGCAAAATGCTTATCCACTGATCCGCTGCTAATTGTTTATCCTTAATATATTCGGATAAGACTGTCCATGTTTCAATTAAAAATTCGCTGTTCATTTACTAACTTAATCCTCCATTAGGCTTGTCTTATTAAGTATAATTCCCTTATTTTTTTAGGTTGGAAATATTCAGTAACTAGTTTTTTCACAACATCCACGTCAAATATTTTACAACTAAAAACATCAAGGTATCCTTCGCCGGTATCATCATTAAAATGACCAATAATGTTACTGGTTTCTATTAACTGAACTAAGGTGTATCCTTGCTTGCCATCGGGACCAAAATGGATAACCTGAGGTTCACCGTATGCTACCATATCAATGTCTCTTACCAACTGTTTGGCAAATTGGTATATTTTTT
>Ga0208019_1000572_pt1 | contig 19870 bp, 24 predicted proteins | sample CB_VirMetaG_5_FD_184540 | JGI IMG/M metagenome (GOLD analysis project Ga0208019, IMG submission 184540) | Freshwater to marine saline gradient viral communities from Chesapeake Bay - CB_1508_1D Viral MetaG (SPAdes) (version 4) | ecosystem: Environmental > Aquatic > Marine > Coastal | place: USA...
TTAATTTTGTAATGTTCATATCCTTCATCATCTCAGGAATTTCAAATTGAGAAATGATGTTGGCTTTTTCTTTTAATTTTTTTACAGACTCTTCTGCGTTTGCAATTTCGTCTTCTAAATCTTTTAACTGTTGCACTTTATCAGTTAATTGTTTTGGATCAACAACCGCTTTGATTGCATCAACTTTATCTTCTCTATAGTTTACTTCACTCATTTTATAACCTTTCTAATTTGCTTTCTAATATAGTCCTATAAATTATTTTGTCAAGATGTTTCCTTTTGATATAAGTCAATCTCAATTGGATAATACCTTCTTTCTTGTTTGTCCCACTTTAATAATTTATATTTACCATTAGTAATATCAGAAACTATAGAACATGCAACACCAATAATTGCAGGATCACCTGTTAATAATAAATAATCTTCTTTGGTATAATCTTTTAATAATTTTCTTAATTTAAAAACTAAAGGACCTGCACTTAAAATTATTTGTGCATTCTCAGGTAGTAAAACTTTTAATTCACCATATTGGCCAGCTCCAATTATGTTTATTTTGGGACGACCTTCTCTGGTACCAGGAATGTCCTGGATTACATAAACTTTATTTTTCATAACTTCTTGACATTTTATAATCTTTTTGATACCGAATTACAATAGAAAGAAAAAATTATTATGGATTATAAATTTAAAAGCAAGCCTTTTGCTCATCAGTTAAAAGCGCTTGAAATGTCTTGGGATAAAGAAGTATTTGCATACTTTATGGAGATGGGTACCGGTAAATCTAAGGTGCTTATAGACAATATTGCTATGCTTTATGATAAAGGTAAAATTAATGGTGCATTAATTATAGCACCCAAAGGTGTTTATAAAAACTGGTTTGACTCAGAAATACCTACTCACTTACCAGATCATATAGAAAAGAAAATTGGTTTTTGGCAAACGAAACCAGATGCACCGGACATGAAATCTATGTTTCAGGCTGATGAAGATTTACATATTTGTATTATGAATGTTGAAGCGTTCTCAACTAAAAAAGGATTACAATATGCATGGAAGTTTTTAAATTGTCATAGAGCATTAGTAGGGATTGATGAATCTACTACGATAAAAAATCCTAGTGCAAAAAGAACTAAAGCTATTTTAGATTTATCTAAGTATGCAAAGTATAGAAGAATACTTACAGGTTCACCTGTAACTAAATCACCTTTAGATTTATTTAGCCAATGTCAATTTTTAGATCCATGGTTATTAGATCAACAATCTTATTATGCATTTAGAACTCGTTATGCGATTTGTAGAAAAATAAATGTATCCGGTCGTCAAGTTGAAATTGTTGTGGGTTATAGAAATCTTGGTGAACTATCAGAAAAATTAAAACCATTTTCATACCGATGTTTAAAAGATGATTGTTTAGATCTTCCTAAAAAAACTTATATGAAAAGAGTCATACAATTAACTGACGAACAAAAGAAAATATATAAACAAATGAAAGAAATGGCTCTTGCACATTTAAATGGTAAAGTAACTACAACTGCAACTGTCATTACTCAAATGATGAGACTTCATCAAATTACTTGTGGTCATTTTAAAGCAGATGACGATTCTGTTCAAGAAGTTAAAAGCAATAGACTCAATGAGTTAATGGATATTATTGAAGAAGTAGAAGGTAAAGCTGTTATCTGGGCTCATTACAGACATGATATACATTCTATTGTTAATGCATTAGAGAAAAAATATCCTGGTGAAACTGTTACTTATTTTGGTGATACCACTACAGATGAAAGACAAAAAGCAATTAAAGAAATACAAAATCCAGATTCTAAAGTTAGATTTATTGTAGGCACACCACAAACTGGTGGTTATGGTATTACATTAACAGGTGCATCCACTATGATTTATTATTCTAATGGTTATGATTTAGAAAAACGTCAACAATCAGAAGCAAGGATTGATAGAATAGGTCAAGAAAAACCAATGACTTACATTGATATTATCGCTGAAGAAACTATTGATGAAAAAATTGTAAAAGCTTTACGTAATAAAGTTAATATTGCAACTCAAATTATGGGAGAAGAATTAAAAGAATGGATTTAATAATTACTCTTATAATTGTTTTATCTCCAACAGAATATTATTTAAAGCCAATAGCGATTAATGAACCTTGTGAAACTTGGTATGAAAAAAATATTTACCATGATTCTAAAAATAATATTCACTATATTGGTGACCAGATTACTATGGGATATATTTGTGGAGAATGGAAGAGCGGGAAATAAATTCCCACTCCTCTTGATTGTACGGAAACATTATTTTATTTTGATCTCTTGAGCTTTAATTTCTTCTGGTTCATTAACACCTAATTTAACTGTTAATACACCATCTTCCATTGTAGCTTCATCAACAACAACATCGTTTCTCAATGAAAATTGTTTAAAGAATTTTCTCGCTGCTAAGCCTTTTTCAATGTATTCTTTTTCCTTGTCATCTACTTGACCAGCAACAGTTAATACACCGTCTTTGTACTCAACTTTGATATTCTTTTTATTGAATCCAGCAAGACCTAATTCAATTCCATACTCACCTTTTCCATATTTTACTACATTGTAAAATGGAAACGATTGTACTTTTGATAAATTCATAAACATTTCATCAAATGAATCACCAAACATTGTGTTGGATTTGTCCCAAATATCTTTTTGGATTTTATTAAATAAATCTAAACCTGTCATATAAACCTCCTTGTTATTAATTAAGCAAAGTCTAGTGGCCAGCTCAATTGCTGCACCTGCGTTATATATAGGAGGTACTACAGGTCATGTCAAGGTGGTTTCGTTAAAATATGAGGCTCTCAGGAAGACTTTTTATAAGTAAAATGTGCTCCACTTACATCTTTTAGATCATTTTCCCTATCTAAAAACTTATAGTCTATTTTAACTACATTAAAATCTTTTTGTATTTTTTTACATATTTCTTCAGGATCAAATTCACCACAACTATAAACATCAAACTGCATTAACGCTGGAGATACTTCATCCCATACATGCATTACAATATGTGAAGTTTCAATTATAGCTGCACCTGTGATTCCTCTATTACCTGGTACATTATGATAAACTACATAAGGACCCATTAATACTTTCATATGAATAGATTCAATAAATTCTTTTAACCAATTTTCTAAATAAGCAACTAAGATAGGAGGTTTAACTGCCTCTGCACGGATAATAAGATGCTTATGTACTAATAAGCTATTTTCCATATGTTCTCCTTTATTAATATATTCCGAAAAATTTTCCGGCTATAGCACCAAGTGCTACAACAATCAACCCAAGAACATAATCTATTTTTTTAGAAGTCTTGTCGATATCTTCATGCATATGTTTTAAGTGATTGTCTTTAATTGTGTGTATATCTTTCTTAAGACCTTTAATGTGACCGTAAAGAGCTACTAAATGTTCACCAGTAGTTTTAGGTTCTTTGGCCATTATAGGTATCCTAAATTTTTTAAATATTGTTGATATAATGCAACTACACCTTCAGGTTCTTGTTCTATTGGTTCTATTATTGGACCAGGTTGTGTGGGAAATGCTTCTTGTTGTAATATTAAATTTTGTAATGGATTATCTCCTCCTAATTCTCTAACAACAGGATTTCCATACGCATCAACTTTATCTAAACCTCTATCTTGCATGTATTGTGCAAAATCATCATAGCCATAACCATAACCTTTTTTACCAGCTATATTTTCTAAAAAGAAATCTCTGTTTACTGGATAAGCAAAATTACCAAGTAAATTACCCAATACATTTACAGCACCAAATGGAGTATTAACTCCTCCAAAAGGTCTGTTAGCAAGATTAGATGCTAAAATTCTATTATCATCCATAGTAGAACCAGGTCCAACTTTAGTAAAATCTGGAGAAAGAGTTTGTCCTACAGTTACTGGATTGTTTACTGCATATCTTTCCCTAACATCATCTCTACTTGCTCTTGCTGAACTTATTGCAGCTTTAGTATTAGCTGTTTGTTGTGCAGTTGATTTATCAACTGGACTTTTTCCAAAGTCTGCTCCACCACCTTTACCAGGAGGTCCTTTAGATTTATCATTAGGACCACCCATTGTGTCGCCGCCATATCTATAACTAATTCTTTGATCAATCATTAAACTAAACCTCTTTGTCTTAATCTTATTTGTTGTTCTTCAGGTGATAATAAAGCCAATTCTGTTGGTGTCAATCCTTGAGATGTCATTAATTGTTGACCTCCAATTTGAGGTATTTGACCTATAATATTAGCGTTTGGCATTGGTTGTGGTGGTAATGGCTGAGTTTCTGGTAATGGTTCAAAATACTCTAAATATCTTTCAGGTAAAATAAATTCATCAAAATTATCATCTAAAGATAAACCTCTAAGGTCTAGTTTAATGTCATTAATAGCGTCTAATGCTTCAATATATGGATTAGGTACACCTATTCTATCTTCTATTTGTTGAAACTCTCTTCTAATATTTTCTGATGGTTCATAAGGAACGAAAATACCATTTTTTAATCTATTAAAATCTTTTTTAAGTTGACGTTCATTAAACTCTTTTCTTAATAAAAACTCATCACTACCTAAAATTTCAGCAGCTTCCAAATCTTTTCTTAATTTTTGTTGTGTTAAAAATCTTGCTTTGTTTGCTTGTATAAATCTATTCACAACATCTTGTGGAGTTTTAGGTCCACCTTTTAAAAGTCCTTCATCACCACCTGTAAATAATCTTCGTGATTCTCTTAAACCTTTTTGATACTCTGCTAATTTAAATCCTAAAGATTTAACTGGATCTAATTTCACAGCACGGAATCCTGCAAATCCTAGTAATTCATCTGGTAATTCAAAAAACTCTCCTCTTTCAGATGGTTTATCTGCAGCAGCTTGATAAATTCTTTGTATCTGTGGATATGAAAAAGGTAACATTGCTTCAGCTAAATGATTAATAGAATTAGATATAACTTGACCTGGTTCAGTTGCTAATTGTGTTTCAGTCCAAATTTGTCTTCCATCTCTTGTGGTTCCACCTCTTAATGTTAAGTCAACTAAAGCTTGAGTATAAATGGCTTCAGATATAAATGGTGATGCAAGTTCTCCTGCAGCTTCATACATTCCTTTTAATAAACCTTGAGTTAAAACTTGCTCATCTGTAATTCCATTTTGAATATTATTAAGCACAGTCTGCACTGGTCTTATTGCTGTGTCATAGGCATTACCATGACTAAAATCTATATATTTTAATTCACCTGTATCTTCATCTCGTATTGGAAGAATAGTAGAGTTTCTTGACCATTTAGGTAAATATCTTTTCATTGCTTCTAATTCTTCATTCGTCACATCATATAAAGCTTGGAATCCACTTTGTACTCCTATTGGAGCAACAGCTAACACCGTTGTAAGTCCAGCTAATCTTTTCATACCAATAGCTCTTAATGCAGGATCATTAATTTCTTGTATAGCTCTATGTGCAATATTAGTTGTTGTTCTTAATATTTCGGATGGAAACGACATAAAGGTACCTAATGGTAAACGTCTTAATGCTCTAACCGTATCAGAAACATATGCGTAATTAGGTACAGTATTTCTTACAATGTTTGCTGCTTCTTCATCTAAAAAATCTTCTGTGAATTCTCTACCTGCTCTTGTGTATGCATTTTTTAATCTTGATCGTTCTACGGCAAAGTTTGCCATTTTAAATAAATCATCTTCTGCAGTATATAAATCTTCTGCAACTTTCATTCCTTTTTTAGCTCCACGTATACCTAAGCCAAAAAGTTTTTTACCCATAGATTCTAAAGGTTTATCTATGTTTAAATTTTCTCCAAATCTTACATCTTTTAATAAGTTTTTTATATCTCCTAATTGTACTTGTGAATTAACTACACCTAGTTTTAATAATTTTTGATATCTTGCATTTGCTTCAGCTCCTCTTGTTCCAACTTGTAATGCACCAAAAGATTCTTTAAATGCATTAGCTACAACTTTTGGATTTTCAAACATAATACCATTAGCTGCAGAAAAACCTGTTGCAGAGAATAAGTTTCTAAAGTGTGTAACCGGTGATAAAATAGTTTTAGCAACCTGAGCTGCTCCTTTAGGAGCTAATATTAAATTTCTATAAATCCAAGTTCCTAGCTCCTCGACGCCCGTTGCTCCTTCTCGTGGCTCAAATAAAAATTTAAATGCTTTAGAACTATCTCCTAGTCCTTCTGCAATAGCTTTTGAAGTATATAAACCTTGTAATGGATTAACTGCAAATTCATCTTTAAAAAAAGGTGATAGATAATCATCTAAAGCTACAATTTCTTGATTAGGTAAAGCTCTTTCAGCTTGTAAATTTTTAACTTGATCAGCAGTAAAAAAGAAACCTTCTTCTCCAGCTCCTCCTGCTTTAGCACCTGATGCTACAGATCTTTTAACCGCTTCATCACTTCTTGCTAAATTTTCCAATAATTCATTTCTTCTAGCGACACCCGATAATCTTGCCATACCATTATAAATTGCAAATCTTGGATCTTCTATTTTACCAAATAATTCTCTAAAGATTTTACTTCCTTCTCCAACCACTTGACTTACTGACTTTCCATTAATGTCTCGTTCTACAACTTGTTTAAAATATTTTTTAGTCGTGATGTCATCCGAACCAGGTGTTAAGTTTACATATTTAGTAAAAGGTAATTGTTTAGGTGACTTAGATTCAACTGCATTTTTTAAAACGTTGTTAACTAATGTATCTGCTTCCATATCCGTTAATTGATTTTTAACTGGATCAAATCCCGGTGTTTTTCTATTTGCAAATCTATGATATCTTTTAAATAATTCTTTTGCATTATTCACTGCTTCATCTGTTGGTTTATAATTTAAAAAAGGTATGGAAGATTTATCTTCAAAAATTTGATAGGTATTTCCTAAATATTCTTTTGTTCTTTCCCCTAATAATGATTTTAATTGTGCAACGTCTTTAGGTGCATTAGAACTCATATCAATCAGTTGTGTAAATTTATTACGAGCTAAATCTAAAGTTTGAAATAAACTATTAATTCCATCTTGTTTTAATCCTTTTGCTTTTAATGCTTCAGTTAAATTATTTACAGATTCTTCAGGTATCACTTCGTCCAGTTTACCAGAAAACATAGCATCATTAATTTCTTTTAAGATTTGTTGTTTTTCTTTTCCAGTAGATTTACTAAAAGATGATTTTAATACAGGGAACATTTTATCTACTTCTCTGTCAATTCCTTTTACGATTTGCATTGCTTCATTCGTATCTGCCATCATGGCACCTTTCTCAGCCATTTTAGCTTCAAATATTTCTTGCGGCTTTGCGCCTCTTGCTCTTAATGCAGAAAATGTTTTATTAAAAAATTGATCTAGTTTTGAATTACTAAATTCTAGTCTCTTGCCTCTCGTTGCTGCAGCCTTGATTCCTCTTCCTACACCATAGACAATCGGTGTAGTCAACAATGCTTCGGATCCAAACTTAACTCGGTTTAATAATTTTCTGCCTGCGTCTTCTCGACCACCTTCATCGGTGACTTCTGTGAGTTGCGTGGGGCCAGCTTCAAATGCATCTCCTAAAGATCCAATATCTTCGACATCTGCAACAAAAGCTTCTCCTGCTGCACCACCTGTAACTCCAGCTGCGAATCTAAATGTCTTTGCTTTTTTATTTAATTCACTTGCAGTACCTAAAGCTTTTGAAATATTTGGGCTTGCAAGGTTTGCATAGTTACCAACTTTTTTCGCTTTTAATGCTTTATCTGCTAATTTAGTTGCAAGTTTAAAACCATAACCACCAGGAATAGCTATTTGAGTAATAGCTTCTGTTAATTTACCAATAGCTCTATCTTCTGCTATTTCCTCAAATGGATTTATTTTATCAAAAAATTTTTCTACATCTGCTGCGGTATCGGTATCTAACCCTAAATCAATAAGTTCTGCAGCTAAAGATACAACACCTTCTGGAATTTTAATTAAACCTGATGCAACACCGGCAACACCGGCAACTATGGCATTGGTTTCACTACCCTGTTCTTCATCAATAAGATTGAAACGGTCGTAATCCTGAAGTTTTGTAACCATTTTAACCTCTTCCTGAACGTGCTTCTGCTACTGGTCCTTGATCTATTCCTTGTCTTCTTTTTTCAAATCTTGTTACTCTTTTAGGTTCTTGTGGTACTATTTCTTTATTTCCCACGTCAGGTATTTGAGACATAGATTGAACATCTGTTAATGGATTAGGGATAACGGTTGCAACACCACCTTTAACTTGAATGTAATTATTATTGTATGGATCATAATAAATTCCAGGTTGTTTATTTCTACCATCATATTCAATACCTGCACCTTTTGGTCTAGCTTTCATAAATCCTCTTACAGGTTGTCCCGTTGCTTTTCTAACTTTTTCTGCATTTTGTTCAAAACCATAATATGATTGTGCAGCATCACCTGTTAAGTTAAAGTCATCTTTATATTCTTTTAACTTTTCATCTTTTCTTGCAGTTTCAAATCTTGAACCTACACCATAAGTAGATTCTCTTATAATTTTACTTGCTTCTTTATCCACTCTTTGTCTATATTCAATATCAGATTCACCTTCTATTTGTGGACCCACAAGGATTCTAGCTTTTTTCTGTGCATCTAATAACTCTTGTTGATTTTTAATTCTTTGTAATCGTTCTGCACCTTTTTGTTCTATTGCAGTTTTAGCAACTAACATTTTAGCTGGATCTTGTTTTAATGCAGCCATTTCAGTTAATGCTTGTTCAGTTGGTTTTCTAAATGCCGTTGCAATAGCACCTAATGTACCTTTACCAGCACCTTCACCGGAAACTAAACCTAATCCACCTCTAATTAATAAATTAGCAAGTACATCGCTTCTTTCTTGTTGAATATCTCTTCCAAAACCTGCTTGTGCAATATCATAAACTTCTTTTAAATATTCATCATCTTTAATTAAATCTTCAAAAGTAGTTCCATTTGCATATTGTTTTCTAGGTGCAGCTAATGACATAACACCATCCATAACTTGTCCACCTTTTCGAAACATAGGTCTTCTTAATATTCTACTCATTTAAAACCCAAATGCTTTTGTACCTTGTCCTACCAATTTATAGATACCAGCTAATGTTGAAGCTGTTCCTAATGCAGTTTGTAATGGTGATGGAGAAGGTGTAATTGTTTGTTGTGTTTGTGCTGGGTAACCAGAGATTAATCCCATCACACCTTGACCTAAAGCTTGTGTCGCTTGATAAGGTTGATATGCTTGTTGATAAGCAAGTTGTCTTTGTGCTTCTAATTGAGCCTGTGTTCTAGCTTCTTGTTGTGCACCTAAACCTGTTAATCCAGCTATCTGTTGTCCTACTAATGCAGGAGCTTGTTGAGCTAATCCTAATTGCGCTTGACCAAGTCCTAATTGACCTGCAGCTATTGCTTGTTGTTGAGCAAAACCTTGTTGTGCTAATTGCTGTGCTTGACCAAAACCTTGTTGTAATAATTGTGCTTGCAATGCTGCTCTATTTCTATCTGATGTTGAAGCGTATTCTGCTTGTGCAATACCTTCTCGACCACCACCAAATGCACCTGCTTGAATTGCTTGTGCTCTTAATGCAGGTATTCCTTTTTGTGCTTGTATATCAAATTCTTTTAATGTTTCAGAAATAACATCCTGCTGATATGGAGACATATAAGCTTGATAAGCTTGAGGTCCCATCATTCCTGTTAATTTTTGTTGTTCTAAACCCGCTTGTGTAACTGCTTGACCTGCTGCAGTTAAATAAGGTTGATATGCTCCTAATCCACCTGCTAATTGTTCAGCTTGTGTAGTTAATGACCCAGGTCCTGCTACAAATTGAGGACCATATAATTTTGTTAAATCTATTCCTTTAAGACCACCGACGGATTTTGTTAATTCACTTGCATAAGTTTTTCCTAATGCTTCAATATATTCTGCGGGTAATTGACGTACTTCTTGTACTTCAGCCATTATACGGTTCCTCCATTTTCTAATGTCTTCATTGTGTTATACAGTCTTTGTGCACCTTTTTCAACATCTCCGTTACCAGCTCCTCGCACCGCGTCAGCAGTGAAAACAAACTCGTTCTTAGATAACATAGCAGGTACATCGTCTGCTTTTTCTTTAATTCCAACCGGTACAAATCCACCTTCTTGTCTGTAATCTAGTTCTTTTACACCCTGTTGATTTTGTCTAGGTTCTCCCATAGGTCCACCATAAGCAGCGTTTTCTCTTGCATATGCTTCTATTTCTTCCACAGATTTTCTTGGATTTATATTACCATAATATTGAGCAAACATTTGTTGTATATTTGTTAGTGGTTTAATTGCTTGCGGTTGATTAACTAATCTTGTCATAGGTTGAAGTATTTGAGGATTTTCTCTTACCAGTCTTCCAACTAAACTTCCAAGACCATAGTTTTGTCTACCTATAATACCACCTTCTGCAGCATATTCTCTAGTCTGTTGTTGTGCATATTGTTCTGCTTCTTCTTCGGTTGCCTCTGGATTTATATTTTTATAATACTGTGCAAGATAAGCTCTAACTGCTGTTGGATTTCTTTTCATTCCAGCTGCAATCTGTTCTCCTGATAAACTACCACCAGCTGCAGCACCTCCTAAAAATCCTAAACCTGCTGATACTAAATTACCTTTTGTAAACAAACTACCAACACCACCTCCAGTTAAAGCTGATGAAATAGTTCTACCTAAAGAACCAGCTTGAGTCATAGGTCCAATTAAATTAGGACTCATTAAACCTCTTGCAAAACTTCCATAAGTTGATGTAGGACCAAATCCAACTGTACCACTAAATAAAGCTGGAGCATAATAAACTCCGGCAGCAAGTAAAGCTAATTTACCTACATCAGAAGATACAATATCTTTAACTGCACCAACAGCTCCTTTAACAGCGCCTGTAACACCTTTAACTGCACCTTTAACTGCTTTACCAATACTTTTAACAAAATAAGATGGGATACCACTTGAGTTAATAGGTATACCTGCACCTCCCATATATTTAAGCATTGCTGCTTCTTGTGGATTAATATATGCAAGAGACTCACCTGGAAGTGCTTCTGCTTCTAATATATCTCTAGCTTGTTGTAAGGTAGATATACCACCACCTTCATACAATTGTCTTTTCATTTGCGATCTTGAAATAGCCATAATTCCTATAATGTTGTTAACAATTTGGCAGGCATATTATCCTGGAATGTATTAATTTACTAGGTTTTATTCCACTAGTCAATCTTTTATAAATTCAAGATCATCCATAATACGACCCTTGAATCTATATTCGCCTACATGAGTAATATACTCTTCTACTAAAATGTGGCATTTGCCTCCAATTTCTGTCCATCTTTTACAGAAACCAAAGTCTTCTCCATAATATCTTTTAGTTGAAGGTTCATGATAAGTATCAAAAAAATTATAGTAAAACTCTTTTTCTACTAGTTTTCCATTTACTATTGTAGGTTGACTTACCTTTTTATCAGGATAAGCTTTAATCATTTTATCAAACACTTCTCTTTTAATTAACATACATCCCGTTGGTGCATGACTCACTTCAGCAATCCCATTCTTAACTATTATCTCTTTTGTATTTTCTAATTTAACGGGCCAAGTGTAACCTTGTTTAGATAAAAGGTCGTCATCCATTTTACCTTTTAATTCTATTCTTTTATTTATTTTATTCCAGTCGAGATGTTTTAAAGGATAAGGAGTCGCAATTACGTCTACATCTGCTTGTAACATTTTAATAATTGTTTCGTATTTAAAATCAATATCGGAATCAATAAATAATAAATGACTATATTTATCTCCTTCTTCTAACATACTATTTACACATAAATTTCTACCTTGTGTAACTAAAGAAGATTTCAATAATGAAAATGAAGCTAATATTCCATTCATCATACATTTTTGTTGAAATTTTAATAAAGCCTGTGTGTAATGAATTGAACATTCACTATGTACAGGGGTTGCAACAAATATAGATGGTTTTTTATTATCTGAATTTTGTTGAATTGGGTTTTGATTAACCCATATAGGTTTAGTTGGATCTTGCATCTAATGCTCCTTTCAAAAATCTTGTCCAGGCTGCGCCTTGTTTATTCCAATTATAATATTGATTAGTATAATCTATCTGCATTTGTAAATGTTTTTTAATTTTTTCTGAAGTTAATTTTTCTGCTACGGTTTCAATTGCAAAAGCAAAATTTTTAGCTAAATTTAAGTAGTTCTCTTGATAAGGAATGTAGGAACTAAATTCTGCGCAGGTTTCATATAAAGCTCCGTGGTTCGTGGTAATTAAATAAAGACCCGCGGCCATCGCTTCAAGGGCCGAGATACAAAACGTTTCTTCCCAAATATTGGGATAAGCAAATATATCATATTGATGTAAATTTTCTTTTATGTATTCATTAGGTTTATAACCAATATAATTAACATTAGGTAATTGTCTTGCTTGATCATAGAGTTCTTTATATTTATCATCATTAGCTTTTCTAAAAGCTTCTCCATAAACTTCTGTAGAAGAATATACATCTAATTCTATATTTTTATTTTTTATATATTGCATAGTGGCTAATATAACATTTAAACCTCTCCAAGGAGTTGGGTGAAAAATAAGTTTTATTTTATTTTTATTTTCAGTTAAATTTCTAGGTTTAATATTATCTACACCATTTTTAATAACTAAAGATTTTTCAGTAGGTATATTAAACATCATTCTATATTTTTCATAAGTCCAATGAGAATTAAACACATACCAATCATATTTATGATGATTAGATTTATCTTTAAACCATGGTATTAAATTAGGTTGATCATAAGAATTTTTCTGCCAAAGAATATTCATCTTTGTTGGATGTAACGGAATTTTTTCAGGGACAGATGTTGTAATCTGTACTTGATCTAATAATTTATTATCTACATATTTATATAGATATTCTAATTGTAACTCTGTTCCGCCTCTAGGACTTTGCTGGGTCATTTTTTTGATTCATTACTTTCTGTAAAACATTAAGACCTTTCGGAGAAACTTGTATTTCAACATCTTGAGCAATATCGTTTGCTGTTGTTAAAGTATTAGGATCTGCGATATCTGCATCTCTTTCTGCTTCATCTTTATATATCTTATTAGTTTTAATATTTCTAATAGTCACTGTAGTTGTACAATGAATTTTTGGTAAATCATCGTGTGCCATTATCCGTTTTGATCCTCTCTACTAATTTCTAATATTGATATTGTTGCACTTATACCAGATGTATCAGAAGTTTCAAGGGCTATTAAATCATTATCTTCTAATATTAAGGGTCCTTTTGCTACATTACAGATTGTAGGCCCTGTAATACTTGCATGCGCTACTACATAACTTGTAGATGCAGAATTATCGGTGATATGAACTTTAAACGTTTTGGATCCACCAGAATTCGTAACTTGTACATTTTGTATAATTGCATTGGCATTACTTGGACAAGTGTAAGTCGTTACTGCTGTAGTAACCGTTGGATCATAGAATGCGTTTTTATAAAAATTAGCCATTATGTTAAATCAATCCATTTAATTAAACCAGACACATCTCCATTTGCTGTACCTGATCTTACTCCTAAAGTTAATGTATCAGAAGTTCCTCCAATTGTCTGTCCTAATTGATAAGCAAAAGGAACAAAGTCTGTAGGTAATGTAAAAGGAGTTGTTTTACCACCAAGATAACCACCAGCAACTCTAGTGCCTGTTGCAGTTAAATCAACCGTTGTTAAATCATACTCTACATTATCAGAGTAACTTGTATAAGAAAATGCGGAAGAAGGAGTGGCATTAAAAAATAAACCCCATTCAAAATCATTATTAGAAATATTAAGTACATCTAATCCAGAAGGAATAATAACAGCATAAGGTCTTCCTGATTTAATTCTAATAGTTGCAATATTATAATAAGTATTTGCTGTAGTTAAATTCACGCCAGCATTAATTTGAGAGGTTCCAATCATTTCTCTTATACCTTCTGGTGAATAACCACCTTCAATTATACAAGTAGAACAAACTTGTTGTAATACGGCTGCTCCTGAAATCGTCCCTGTAGTTTCTATTTCATACCTAATAGGTAAGTTTGCCGTTTGCATATAGACGGTTGTTAAATCATTTGCATTGTAAAATGTATGCGCGGTAATAAATTTACCATCAATAACAAATCCAACTCTAACCGCACCCATTCCTAACCACTCATAATCGGTAAATAGAATACAAGCTTTATCTACATTTAAACTATAACCACTTGCACCTGTACCATTGAGTTTATCTCCGTTCCAAGCAGATTGAGATATTTCAGTATCTACCGCAGATCCCGTTACATACGTACGTCTTACAATTTTAAGTGTTGTGCTATCCGCCATAAAAAATATTCCATTATTAGCATCAAAGGTTCCCACTTTTTGTTTTAAATCTTCTTCTGGTGTGTTCATAACAAAAGTATTTAATATCAATAAGGACTTACCTGGTTGATAAGACATCACTCTTTTGGATTGTCTAATTACTTTATCACCACTCGCTGTGGTTACATTTAAATTAACCGTAGATTTATTTGCTGTATAAGAAACAGTTCCAGATCCTGTTAAGGCTTCATCAAAGAGAGTATTTTTTGACATTACATTAGCACTGTCAAATATCGTTAATGGATTAGATACTCTTAATCGTCCAAACGCATCATAAGCTGTAGATCCATCACCACCGCCAATCACTGTGGGTTCTACATTAACATTATTACAATTCATTATCCACCCGACCTCATATTAAACCAAGTAAATCTTTCTGTTTCTTTTTTTAAATCATCTTGAAAAGAAAAATTTAATTCGTTTTTAATTGTATCCACCGCTTGTAAAATCTGTCTTTGATTTTCAACTTCATAATCTGGTTTCGGTTCTGGTATGTATGCAGTTATTTTTGCCATTATCGTCTTCCATCAGGTCTTGCGTCCAGTCTAAATGTTCCATAACGCCATGTTTCTCCTACAGCATCATTTTCTATTTTAATGGATACAAGTCTTCCTCTTGCACGGGTATCTACTTTATCAGTAGAAGATGAAATTGTAAATGGACCCAAAGGTGAACTTGATGCCGTATCCGCTGGATAATTATTTAGTAATAATGTAACTTTTGAATTACCCGATAACACTTTAAAATCAGGTATAAATCGTTTAACTGACATAATAAAATCACCATCTCCTTGTAGGTTAGCGATGTTATTGGTATTGGTGATATCAAAATCACCTGATTGAATGTAAGCATTAATCGATGTAGTGGTACCATTTCTAACTTGATCGGTTCCGGTTTCATGAGCATAATAAGTTGATGCTCCATACTTTGCAGTAATTCCTTGTATTGGAAAATTAGGAACTGCAGTTTTATTATAATCGGTTGCATAAGGAACATCAAACACGCCTTGATCCGCATAAGACGTCCTTGCAAGTGATGAGGTGGTCCAACAATTTTCTGCATAATTATAAGTCACTGATCTATCTATTTGAGTCGATCCTGCTTTTGGATAGAACCAATTAATTTCATTATATAAAGTATTATGTTCACAATATACTAATTGATTAGAAGCATAATTAATTCCTAAATTATTTCCTGCAGTGGTAAAGACAAAATCTTCAACCAAACAAGGTAGCATTTTAACCGTACCATCATACATAAAAAATCCACCTTCACCGGACATCCAAAAGACAACACCATTGGAATACGATAAAGCATTTTGACCAATCAAACCACAATTGGTACCCACTTGTCTTACAGAGAAAGTAAATGGTGGACCGACATATTGAATGACATATGCTGATGAATCGGTTAGTACTAAGGTATAATCTTTACCAGATACCGCTCCAACAATAACATTGCCCTTATCGAGTCTAAAAGTTCCTGCAGTATTGGTTGCAGTTGGTGTATAAGTATTAAAATCTTCTTGGTTTGAAAATCGGATAAACATAGGGTCTTGTGTTGAAGGTGTTCCAATGGTTGTTTCAGTTCCAAAATGAAATACATGTCGATCTCTATCGGATACTTGTGTCAGTCTTGTTTTAGTTGGTGCACCCGACATAACCGTTGCTCTAGTGGTTCTTGGATTTGATGCTCCGGCATCCCAAGTAAAGGTTTTACCATTATGAATCGTTGCAATTAATATTTGACCAAAGTTATCAAGAGACCATAATCCGGGATCAAGAATAACATTAGTTGTTGATCGTTCTGTTCCCCAAGTGGAGTCTCCCCAATAAGAAGTACCCCAACCAAAGTTAGCGGTTTGAAACGTTGGACCCACAATGACATAAGGATCAATTTGAGCAGAACCAGTGCCTGATGTTGTTGATGCAGAATTACTTGGCATCGTAATATCAAAGGTATTCGTAGTAACATTATCAATTTCAAATGTGTTGTCTTCAAAATCAGATGTAGCATATCCTGATCCAGTTGGAACGGTCACACTTGAAAAAGTTACATATCGTCCATCTTCTAGTCCATGTGATGTTTTATTGACAGTAACCGTTGCTGAACCGGTTGTTGCATCAAAGGTTGCTCCTGTGATTGCGGTATCTAATGGAGTAATGTCATAAAATTGCTGATTGTAATAAATGAATAGACCTTGTGAGGTACCGATCGCTGCATACTTTTCTCCTGCTAATGAAGTAAAAGAGTGTTGAGCTCTTGCTGCTCCAGGTAATGTTCTATTCGCATTAGTGAGTTGTGACCAGCCACCTATTTTCTCAGGTAAACCATATCTAAATCTAACAAAGTCTCCATCAATCCATTGAGACTCTGCTCCTGATTCAGTAGCTTGTTTATTGAAACCCGGTTTGAAATTAAGTTTTTGTAGCATTTACACAATCTATTATATTTTTGTATAAATATAAAGGTTTTAGTTACTTATGGTTTAGTAGGAAATACTACTGCTTCCACTTGTTCTACTGTGGATAAACCTTCCGTAATATCTCTTAATGCTTGTCTGTAAGTTCTTAGTTCTTCAGTAATAGTATTATCAGCTAAAGCAAAATAATCAGTATCAGATAATAGTTTATTTCTTTTAGTTCTTAAATTTTCCATAGCCATATCAAATTCTACAATAGGAAATTGTGCTTGTATGTCAGCTTTAGATATTGGTGTTGTGCCGTTGTGCCAAGTGATTTGATTAATGTCATCAGCATTAATACTAAATTGTGCTGTTGGATTTATTTTTAATATTGCTTTTTCAATCATAAATTTATCCTGCTATTTCCATGACTGTAATTGTTGAAGCAACTCTTGCAGAATAAGTTGCATCTGTATCATTTGTGCTTCTGTTAAAGTAAAAAGTTTGACTATTATGTAACCAAAATTGAATTTTATAAGTAATAGATGAAGTAGTATTTGGAGAATCTAAAAAATCTAATGAATTATTATTTATGGTATCAGCACTAGCACCACCCAAAACACCACCAGAAGATGCCTGTTTTCTTGAACCAGCAGATGCTCCTACACAAATATCAGTTGAATCTCTAACTAATTTTATATGACTATTATTTCCAGCATTACCATTTACATTTGCTATAACATAAATCTTATTACTTGCTGAACTAGGTGTAATAGAAACATTAAATCCAGTTATATCTGTCCAAGTATTAAAAGCTGTACTTGTAAATGTATCTGTTTTGATAGTTTGAACAACTTGCAAAACTTTTCCAAAACCCGCAGTAGCACCTGATGCAAGATTAATGGTATCCCCACTCGCACCTAGGGTTAACGTGGTTCCTGATTGAGGTTCTATTGCATCGACTTCAAGTTTGCTCATTAGCTATTCTCCTTTGGATTGTCTGCTTTAATTTGTGCGATCCTTGCCTTCCAGCTATCTATACCATTATCGTAAATTTCTTCAAGCTGCTTGTCCCACGCTCCATATAAAGCTTTTCTAGTTGCTATAATTTTTTGGTTGTTCTCATAAGTGGTTGCTTGTGCCTCGTATGCATTCAATTGTTCTAGAGTCGGTTTTGGAGTGGCGAGGTTCCATTCCTTAATGTAAGGACCTTGACCATCATCTTGAAGTAATACATCTTTTAGAAAATCTACTTCTTGGTTTGCGTATAGTTTTATTTTAGTTGATAAGTTTGCCATAATAATTCCTATTCTATAATTCTGTATCCACCAAAAGCGGTGTAATTATTAAGTAATTCTACTCCAGTACTTGATAAATTTTCTGCATAAATAGTTGCATAAAATTCAACATAATCAGTTGTGCCGTTCATATTAACAACTGTACTAAAAGTCATTTGAGGAGCTCTTGGTGCGTTAGCATCATAATCAGTACCATTAGCAGTCAAGATATCTGAACCATTTTTGTAAGGTCGTATAATCAAAAATCTAACACCATCTGGAGTAGAACCACCAGCAAAACCTCTTAAAGTAAAATAAAAATAATATTTACCAGCAACATTTGGAGTAAATCTGTAGTTTGTTACGTTGTCGTAGCAACTATCAGTATCATATATTTCTATATTACAAGGAACTTTTGTTGATGTATTATGACTTATAGCTGTAGCAGATGAAAGATATGCTTCAAAAGCTGGAGTGTTAGTTCCACCAAAACCTGTAGCAGTTCCTAAATTAGATATAGTAGCTCCACTAGGAATCGTAATCGTGTCCCCCGATGCCCCAATCGTGATCGTATCAGCATTTTCATTGATAATGTTATTGCCGCTTTGATCCTGGATCGTGTCTACTTTTAATATAGATGCCATTATTTTTTAATTATCCTCCTAATTCAGCTTCTCTTTGTTCTCTTGATTTATAATCTGGTCTTGAAAGAACTAAATTTACAAAATCTTCTTTGTTAGATGGAATAGCGTCTGTAAAACTTTCATCATTCATAAGTTTCGTAGTCCATTCTTGTTGAAATCTTTTCCAACAATTATTTTGTTTTCCAGAGACTGCATCTTGTACCCATTGATTTATATCTAACAAATCATTTTTTAAGATTTTTTCGTTAGTATCATCTATATTTACTGTTATTGTTATTGCCATTTTTGAACCTCCTTTAAAGTTAATTGTTTCATTATGATAGCAAAGTTATTGTCATTTGTGTTTCAGGACTAGTAGCTGTTCCAGAAACTACATCCATTTGTGCTGCACCATGTGCAGAACTTCTAGTTTTCATTATAAATGTATCATTTGCATCCATATCTACTAATGATGAACCTACCCAAGACCAATTTCCATCTTGAACTAACATTCTTGGATCAATTTGATTTAAATAATAATTTCTATTTGAAGATACACCTAATAAATAAATCCATTGAAATGCTGTATCTGTATTGCCTAAAACTAAATTCATAGTTACTAAATATTTTCCTGTTACTGGTGCAGTAAAAGTATAAGTTGCTGTATCAAAATCTGAATTTACATCATATATTTCAGCATCTAATTGAATTGTAACTATTCCTGTAGCAATATTATCTTGTGCAGATGAAGAATAAGCATGAACTGCTGGCTGAGATGGTTTTGTTACATGACCAGAACTGTCTATCGTTAATGCTGTGCTTGTAGCATTGTCATCGATACCTGTAGATGAAAAAGATGTAGTAGAGAGAGTAACACCACTAGGTATAGTAATAGTATCACCACTATCGCCTAATGTGACAGTGGTGCCTGATCGTGGTGATATTTTATTTACTTTAAGTTCACTCATTATACAATTACCAAGGTTCCTGTTACCGTCACTGTTTCTGAAAATGTTACTGGACCTGCAAGGACTGCAGATTCAATAGTTATCGTTTTATCAATAGTCTCTGCATGAGTATAAATA
>Ga0208019_1000575_pt1 | contig 19859 bp, 31 predicted proteins | sample CB_VirMetaG_5_FD_184540 | JGI IMG/M metagenome (GOLD analysis project Ga0208019, IMG submission 184540) | Freshwater to marine saline gradient viral communities from Chesapeake Bay - CB_1508_1D Viral MetaG (SPAdes) (version 4) | ecosystem: Environmental > Aquatic > Marine > Coastal | place: USA...
GCGATTGTCCCAGAAGATAGAGCAGGAAGGATGGCCGCTAGGCGAAAGAGATTAGCTGAGCAAAGAGAAGGTTTAACAGCAGATACTAAGGCTGCTCCTATAACAAGCTCAGTCAGTTCTCAAGATGTCAGAGACGCCATAGGAAGGCGTTTTCAGGAGCTTCAGAAGAGTTTAGTACAGAGAGAAGCCGCTAAGGTGGGCCATGAAAAAGAGGCTCTAAATCGACGATTTGCGGCCATGGGTGGATTAGGTACTGGAGCTTCTGTCAAAGCAGAGCAATTAGCTGAACAAGCTTCTGCTAAAAGGCTAGGAGAGGCCAGGACTACGTTAGGAGCTGCTCAGGAGCAGGAGCTTCAGAAGGAAAGAGAATTTGCCAGATCTCATGAGCTAGCTCAACAAGGCATGCAGTTAGCTATGGATAAGTTTGAGCAGCAAAAGGTGAACGATCTTATTTCTAATAACCTAGCTATGGAAGAGATGGGAATTAACATCGACGTTACCGAAGCTAACTTAAAGCTGGCAGAAGATCAGTTTAAGCAGCAATACGGCGATACTGGTGAAGAAGATAGTGGCTTCTTTGGTGGAACTGCTGAAGAAATCGCAGATACTATCACTGATACCGGAAAAAAAGTTGCTAGTAAACTAAAGCCACCATTTGGTGGTCCTGGTTCTACGGTTCAAAGTGTAGCTCCAGAGTTTAATAAAGGCGTTCAAGCTCCTGGCTTTACTCCACAACCGTTAGCAGAAGCTATGACGAATGAAGAATTATTTCATGCTCCTGGTACTGAAGGGCCAAAAGTAACCACTATTCCTATTGAGCAGCAACCATTAGCAAATAAAGTTATGCTTCCTACTGCTGGACAACAAATGCCTCAAGCTGCTCCTGCTCAGGATTTTGGTTATTCTCAGATTCTAGCAAGAAATGACGGTAACGCTGCTGATGCTCTTGAAGAGACTATCTTTGGTCCTGGATGGAGAACATGGGACCAGACATTAGAGCAACCTGATGTATTTGGTAACGTAAATCCTGGTGCAAAAATAAAAGATGCTCAGTTAAGAGCAAATCATTTATTAGCATTAGCACAGCAAGGAAAAATTAATATTTCTCCTAATTCTATACAGTCGCACATAAACTTTATCGAAAGATTCATTTAGAGGAGGATCCAATGGCTATACAAAGAGTAAGTTTTTTACCACAGCAACAACAAGCTCAGGGATCTTCCGATTTGGATACCCTTAGTAAAGTAGCAACAATAGCAGGACCAGTTTTAACCGCATTTGGTCTTCCTGTAGCTGGGGCATTATCTAGCGCTGGTGGCGCTCTTGGTGGAATGGCTGCAAGCGCTCAACAACCTGCCGCTGCTCCTCAACAACAAGGTGAAACGGCGATGGTTAGCTCAGCAGTAGATCGTAGGCAAAGAGCATTAGCAGATGATCCTGCTGCTGGGTTACAAGAGGCTGATGCTGCTTTGATGGCATTGAATTTACCAGAGGACCAAAAGCAAAGGCTTCGCAGGCCATTATTATTGGCAATGCAAGCACAATCCTAAGGAGGGGGTAATATGGCTATTGTTTCGGTACAACAACCGACAGTAAGACCACAGGTTAGAAAATCTAAGACTGATGATCTTTTAGACAAGCTACAGAAGGGCTTGAATATAGCTAGTAGTGTTTATGGCATTAAGACGGCTATGGAGCAGAGCGAGGTTAGAAATTTCGAGTTAGGTAGAGCAAGACGGATAGAAGAAAAAGCAGTATTAGACGAAAAGAGAGAGCTTGCTGGTCTTTTAACGCCACAAGAGATTGCTAAAAAAGGGCAGTTATGGTTTGAGAGTAAGGAACTTATTGCTAATGAACTGAATGTTAAGGCAGAACCTGGTTGGCATCCACCTAAAAAAGATCCAAAAACAGGTGATCTAATACACGCTACAGACAAAGAAGGTAATAGACTAAAAAGCGCATGGGAATTAGCTGTTGAAAAAATGCCTGGATTAGAAGCATTTGTATTTCCACAAATAAGAGTAACACCTAAGCGAATAATTGAAGAAGAAGAAACACCATCAGATAGTTTATTAGATGATTTAAGGAATTTAGTTGGCTGGGGTCTTACTAAAGACGAACAAGATATTGAAGAGGCTCAAAGGACTGGTGAGAGAAAGGATCCTAGAGATGTAAAAACAGGTGGCGTAGTTTCATCGGATGCTACGACAGGAAAGGTAGAAAGAGCTACTGCTCCATTATCTGTTCCAAGAAATCTTACCCATTACGACCCTCTCGATGGATTTGTAATGGATATGAAAGTTCTTCAGTCTATAAAAGAATCTAAGACTTTAGGTGCTCTCGATTCTATGAAAGAGCTTCAGAAGACTAAGGCTCAATTGGATATCGATAAAAAAAGATTAGATATCAAGAAAGCTCAGGAAGAAGAGAAGAAACTAGAAGGTGTTGTAGATATTACAAATCCAAGCATCCAGGTTTTTGATACATTGGATCCTAAAACCGCTAAAAGAGCTAATGTCAAAGGTAGGCCAGCTGTCGTCGCCACTCCAAGTGTAGGCCCAGATGGAAAGGTAACTAAAAAGCTAGAAAATAAGATTGTTTTATCAATTCAGGAAGGTAATAGATACGCTAAAGCTAGGCTAGAGCCTAAAAAACAAAGGTTAGAAATTAAGAAAGCTAAAGATAACTTATTAAAACCGACTACTAGCTTTACACGCAATATCGAGAGGATTCATGCCACTGAGAGAATCATGGAGTTCTTGGATAGTGCTAATCCTATTGCTGACGCTATTATTAAGAGGCAATTATTTAGATTGTCAGGTGATGTTGGTCCCATACGAGAACCTGATTTAGCAGCCATGGGTGCTAGTCCCGCACTTATTAAACAATTCTATGCTGCTTATGACGCTATGATTGGTGGTAGAAGATTTGAAAAAGATGCTAGAGAAGATGCTAGAGAGGTAGTTAGCATAATAAACAACTTTGCCAGGATGGAGTTAAATCGAGCTTCTAATAACTTCGTTAATGATATGTCTTTAGTAATAGACGAAGATATTATGAATAAGGATCAGATTAGAGATTTCCTTGGTATTAATAGGTTAATAATACTGGACTCTAAGAGAGAGGCAGACAGAGAAAGATCGTTTAGAAAAGGCGAGATTCCTTTAGAGCAATTCGTGGATCCAAGAAATAAGGAGATTAGAAGACAGAGAAGAAAGGAAGTATTACAGAAGGATCCTAAAACTAAGAAGCAAAGAAATAGTTTAATTAGAAGCGGGATTCAGACATTCCGAGATATTTGGGGGAGTCCAGACGATGAGTGATTTGATACCGAGAGATAATAATATTATTCCAAGAGAAGATAACGATCAGACAGTAGTAGAAAGGTTTCAAGAGCAACGATTTAAGGGTACTCCAAGGTTCGTCACTAATGCTCAAGATGCTCAGGACGTTCTTGAAGAGTTGGGTGTAGCTATAAAGATGGTCGATGTTATAGCGGAAGACCGTAAAGAGGGTAACGAGTTAGATGACGATTCTATCTTTGTACTAAATAAACTTGATTTAACTGAAGAAGATATCGATGATCTTATTATGGCAAAGGATATGTTACTTAAGGATCCTAAGGATCGTGATGCTATCAGGATAACTCAGGATATAAATAATAGGATCATGGAAAATACGCCTACAGGTGAAGTAAGTGTCTTTACTATGGGCGGCGGTTTCGAGCATCCAGATAAGTCTTTCTTAGATAACCCAAAAGAATTTATGGGCGCATATTGGGATAATTTCACTGATGCTGTTTATAGAAGATTTTACGTAGATTCTATTCTTAGAGATAATGAATTAGCTATGGATTTCTACGATAAGCAAGGCTTCGAATCTAAGCTTATCGGCGAAGAGGTGTGGATTAGAGACAGAGATGATCCTGATGATTTATGGGAACCTGCTAATCCAGATGGTTTTCAGCTAGGAGATATCGTAGGCTATGGTTTAGACATTTTAGGATCGGCTGCTGCTGTAGGCGCTAGTGCTGCTGCTCCACAGTTTGCTATTCCTATTACGGCTGGTATTGCTGGTGGTATCGAAGCTACCAGGCAAGCATTTCGTCCAGCTCCTATGGATATTCCATTGATAGCTGGTGAAGTTGCCACAAGTGCTGCTATAGATTTGACTACTGCTGGAGCTGGCAAAGTATTAAAGCTAGGAAGTAAGATGACTTCTTTATTCGATAGAAGTTTAAAAGAAGGAGCTGAAGATATAATAGCTGCTGGGAAGTTACTAGATGTTGAAGTTCCTCCTTTTGCTGTTGCTGGTAAGGCATCTATGCAAGAGGCTGGGAAAGAATTGAGAAAGCCGACTGTAGGAGCGACCATCCCACCTTTGATGTTAGGCAGAAAAGCTAAAAAGCAGACACAAAAGCTAAGAGATGTAATTCAGGAAGAAGCTTCCTCTTTTGCTGAAAAAGCTGGTGGTAAGACACAATTACAAGTAGCTAGAGAAGCTAAAGATGTCTTCTTTGAAGAAATAGAAGATAAAGTGGAAGCTGCCAAGTCTCTTTATGATAAAGCGTTACCTAAGGAAATAACAGACACTATCAAAGTGGGCTTAGAAGTAGATGAACTTGTAACTTTCTTTGATAAGTTAAAAGACGATTTTAAAGGTAACATTCCTGCCATAAGATTTATCGATCAATTAACTAAAGAATCAGATAAATTGGATAACCTTTCTCAATTGGTTAACTTCCAAAAAGGTGTAGGCGCTGAATTAGCAGAGGTTGTTGGCGGTGCTTCTGGTCAACAGATTTCAATAGCTAAGCAGATTTATGGAGAAACTGTAGAGGCTATAGATAGCGCACTTGCTAAGAAGATAGCTAATGAATCAAATACTCCTGCTGGAAAATTTCTCTTAGAGAAACGAGATATATTAGTTCAAGCTAAAAAACAATGGCAAGAAGCTAATCAGGATATTGATGCTATAATCAAACGACCTGGTGCTAAGATAGACAAGCCACTACAGGAGAAAATAGGAAAGCTTGAAACAGAGAAAAGTGCTAAGCAATTTTTAAGAACTGTTTTCGATGAAAACGATTTAGAGAAGCTTGAATTTATAAGGGACAGATTTCCTAAAACTTTTGAAAAGGCTGAAGAGGCTGCTGCTGCCAAGATATTTGACGTAGCTTTCGAGGGTGGTCAATTTGTTCCTGATAAGACTATAGCAGTATTAAAAAAGATGGACCCTTCATCAAGAGCTATTCTTTTTGGAAAGGAGCAAGCAGAGAAGATGAACGCCATGGTCCTATTATTTGATGCTATGGATGCTAAGCACATTAAAGACAAGATACCCGAACCGTGGCCTTGGGCTATTATAACAGATACCTTAAACAACAGTATTCGTACGATGAAAACTACATTAAGTAGAGCTGCTTCTAAAACAGAGCAAGACGCTCTATCTAGGATGGCAAACTTCTTAACATCTAAAAAAGGTAGAACGATTCTCCAATCTAACAGAAGCACTATTATAGATGATGTCAGAAAAGAGCTAAAAGCTATAGAAAAAGAAGAACAAGTAAAAGAATCTAAAAAACGTTTAAGAAATAAGAGGAGCAAATAATGGCTAGCATCAGTGTAACGTATTCATTCAGCAATTCCACAGCGGCAGATGCCGATCAGGTGAATCAAAATTTCACAGATATTATTAATGGCACTAGCGATGGTACTAAGGATCTTTCAGTAAATGCTATTACTGCTGCTGGCACATTAACAGCTAACGGAGATGTGAATCTTGGCAACGCTGTTACTGATAGCATTACTTTCATAGGCAGACCAGACAGCGATATTATTCCTATAGCTGATAGTACTCATGATCTTGGTTCTACCTCTTTACGGTGGGCTGAGTGCTGGGCAGATACTATTACAGGCACCACTGCAAATGTAGACGATTTCGTTGCAAGCCTTGGAGCTGTAGGTACTCCTAGCCATACTTTCACTGGAGATCTTGATACTGGTATGTATTCAAGCGGCGCTGATAAGCTTGATCTTGCTGCTGGTGGTGTTAGGCATATATCGATGTTAGGGGGTTTTGTTGGCCTCGGTCCTGTTTCTGGCACCGTGGGAAGTTGGCCTTTTGCTCCATGCGATGTTTCTGTAACTGCTAGCGCCACTCCTGGAGATCCTGGACTTAGAATATCTAATTCATCTAACGTGACTAGTATATATTTTAATTTCAGGATGGACTCGACAGACTCAGATTTAATACTAGAAGCGAATAAGGCAGGTTTAAGAACATTAATGCATTTCGATAGGTCTGATGGCCACGTCGGGGTTGGGCTGTCGCCAGCATGTCAATTAGATGTGGATGCAATAGCAAGGGTTAAATTAGGTACAGTGGCTTCTCCAAGCTCAGGTGAAGGTTTAGAGATAAGATATGGTGCAACAAATACTTGCCAGATATACTCATATGATAGGACTGGTGGTGCCTATAAAGCTCTTGGATTGGGTAGAGGTGGTGATTCTATATATATAGATGAAAATGGCCTCGTCGGAATTGGAGGAAGTCCATTCGGTTCCGACCATGTTTTATCTATGGATGGAGGATCTGGTACTAAAAGATGTGTTTTAGAGTCAGATTTAACAGCATCATCAGGTCAATCCACTTTAATTTCAGTAAGAGATACAGGCAATACTAAAGCGCAATTGCAATGCACAAAAAATGGTGCCGCTGCTGTTGGGGCTGTAGGAATGTGGGATGCTAGTAGTTCAGACCATTACTATTGGTCGTCGAATGGATCAGACGTATCTAGTGCAAACGCGGGCGATTTAATTTATTCCGCGTCTGCTAATCAAATAGGAACGTCTACAGGCACAATTGTTGGTACTCAATCTTCAGACGAAAGAATAAAAGAAGATATCAGAGTATGCCCATACGGACTTGAAGAGATTAAGGCTCTAAAGCCGATACAATATGAATTAGAAGGTAAAACTGAAATCGGTTTTGGCGCTCAAACCACTATGAAAATAATCCCTGAATCTGTTTATGACACTAATATAGATATTGATGGATCATCTAATACTAAATTAGCTATGAAATATGAAAGAATAATAGCTCCATTAGTTGTTGCCATCCAAGAGCTAGCAGCCAAGGTTGAAGCCTTAGAGTCAAAATAGTTCTTGCCAACCATTAAAAGCCGATGGTAGATTTTTTTTATTTACAGCGGGGACAATATGGATATTATCTATCTACTATCGGCTATTATATGTACGTTAACTATTCTAATAGTATTATTACTGTTTCATTCCTATAAGTTAACGAAAGAAGTATCCTTTCACAAAGCCAGAGCGAACAAAAATTCTAACAAGTCACAATCTATAGAATTAAAAGAGTTTTTAGCGGATCTTATGGTAGGCGAAGGTCTAATTGCTGTAACAAGAGTGGATCCTAATCATTTGTTCACCTTTTCTCCAAAGGACCAAGCATGAGATACTTGATAATAGGCGGTACTGGTACGCTAGGTAAAGAGCTGATTCATAGGCTTTACGGAAATGCCGAAATAGACATATTCAGCAGGGACGAGTTTAAGCAATACCAGATCAAGAAGGTGTATCCAGATGTTAGATGTATCTTGGGAGACATACGTCAATACTCTGATATTGATTTTGATTATTCTGTGTATGATGCAGTTTTTCACACTGCGGCGTTAAAGCACGTAGATATAGGCGAAAACAATGTTGATCAATTTATACAGACTAATCTAAATGGCACCATAAACGTTTCTAAAAAATGCTCATCCTGCAATACGAGATTGGTATTTTTCTCCACAGACAAGGCAGTTCTTCCTATCAATGCTTACGGCATGACTAAGGCGTTAGCAGAGAAGTATCTTATGAACACTAATAAGAACGCTGTAATATTTCGCTGGGGTAATATCCTAGGCTCGAGGGGCAGTATTATATCATACTTTACTGATATTATCCAAAATGGCGGTCATGTCCCAATTACACATCTTGATATGTCCAGATTTTGGCTAACTATCAATGAGGTAGTTGATTTTGTCATGGAGAATTTTGCCAAGCATACGGACGTTAACAGTGTTCTAATTCCAAGGGTAAAATCGGCAACTGTACAGCAGATAGCATTGGCTATAGGTAAGCTATTAGACAAGCCAGTTAAGTTCACTGAGACTGGCATTAGGCCAGGAGAGAAGATTCATGAGCACTTATATTCAGATCACGATTATTGTGTACGTTCTGATAATTGTGAAAAGTTCACTATGGATGATCTTATAATAAAATTACGTCCTCTAATAGAGGAGCTAACATGAATATAGCTATCGTGGGCGGTGCTGGTAACATGGGCAGAAGATATGAGCTAATCCTCAAGTATTTAGGGGTTAATCCTCATATCATAGATGTTGGCAAGGAGCCTCTGGTAAAGAACTTCGATGGTGTCATCATAGCTACTCCTACTGAGACTCATGTGAAGCTAGTAGAGGACTGGGCAAGTAAGAATATTCCTATCTTGTGCGAAAAGCCTATTTCTACCTGTGTAGATGCTGTGAAAGAATTATGCAAATCTCGCAAATTGAAGCTTCGCATGATCAATCAATATGAGAAGTTTGAGCAAGAGAGGATAGCGGAATCTAAGATAATCAAGGTCATGGGTACACCAGGCCCACAGATGGCTACTTTCTATGATTACTTCAAGACTGGAAACGATGGACTAGCCTGGGATTGCATCAATATCATAGGCTTAGCTAATGGCAGTGTACATGTCCAGGATAGTAGTGTTGTATGGCGATGTGTCATCAATGGAAAGATATTAACTCTGGATATGATAGATCACGCATATATTTGGAATATTAAAGATTGGCTTGATAAAAAGGACAATAACAAGAAATATATTCGTCATGCTCACGATGCAGTAGAAAGGTACATAAATGATCAAAGTAGCAGTAGGAATACAGGTAAGACTTTCTAGCACTAGGTTAACTAGAAAAGCTCTATATCGAATAGACGACAAGGTATTATTATTCCACACATTAGACAGGGTTCATCAGGGTTTATACCAAATCAGTCCAGCAGCGATAGATTACGATGTTTATCTTCTTACTCCCTTCGATGAAGAAGAGTTCTGGGAAGAGATGGCGAAGCGGTATAATGACGCTAATAACACGAAGGTAATAAACCTATCTGGCAGCATGGATAATGTCTTTCTTCGCTATAACGCTATGTTCAACCAAAAGTCTTATGAGTACATTGTTCGTATTACTGGAGATTGTCCGTTTCTTCCACCTAACCAGATTACTACGATACTTCTTACATCCTTCGCTAGCGGTTGCGATTATCTTTCTAATGTGGATCCAAGGTATCGTACTGAACCGGATGGATACGATTGTGAAGTTATTGGTCGTAGGGCATTTCAGTGGTTAGCTGACAACATTGAAAACGGCAACTTTTCGCACAAAGAGCATGTCACTACTTATTTCAGAGAGAAACACCCAGAGCATTTTAAGGTAGGCTGCATGGTAGGAAACATGGATCTTAGCCATTTAAAGTGCAGTATCGATACGGCAGAAGATTACGACAGAATGAAGTACAAGCATGACGGTTTGCTGAGACGGATAAAGGCTGCTAAAGAAAGAGGTTACCAGGTTTATGAATATTAATACTAACGTCCAAGAATATGAGCTACACCAGGTCATTGCTCAAGGGTGCTTAACCAATTCAAAGCATCCAGACAGATTTATTGCTGGAGTTTACCCACAGGTCATTAGCCATGGTCATAAATGCTACCTATACGATATGAACGACAAGAAGTATCTCGACTTCATATGCGGATTAGGTGCCAATTTATTCGGTTACGGTAACGATAAGATCAAAAGCCAGATCTTAAAGCATTTATATAATGGAGAGTCCCATTCGTTTCCTACCAAGTGGGAGGTTATAGCTGCTAATAAGGTCATTTCCTGCTTTCCGTGGGTAGAGAAGGTCAAGTTCTTAAACGATGGATCATCGGCTTGTAGTGCTGCTGTGACTATAGCCCGTTCGTATCATAAGTTTTTCGGTTCTGAGATTAGAAACATTGTACTGTCTGACGGCTATCACGGCTGGCATAGCGGTTTTGTCCAACTTACTCCACCTGCAAACGGCATAGTAAAAGACGAAAGAACAAAGCTTTTAAAGGATATTAAGAAGCATACTCCTAATCGTATTTCTGCAATCATAGTAGAACCTATAATTTTGGATAACGGTAAGGAAAGATTAGAGTATTTAAGATGGTTACGGGATTTCTGTAGCGAGAACGATATTGTCTTAATCTTCGATGAAACCATCACTGGGTTAAGGTATCCTAAGCTAAGTGTATCAAATTGCTACGGGATAACTCCAGATCTGCTTATCTTCGGAAAGGCTTTAGGTAACGGAGAGAAGATTTCCTGCATTGCCGGAAAGAGCAAGCATATGGAAGGGGACTATTTCGTCTCTGGTACTTATCACGGCCATGTTCCTAGTTTAATTGCTGCAACCGTATGTCTTCATCTTGCAAAGAACAATAGCAATTATGATATCGATTATTTGATGAAAGAGGGACTTCATTTCCAAGAAGAGTTTAATCGTATATGTGATGGGATTATCTGTCTTAAGGGTTACGGTACTCGTGGTGCTTTCATGGGTGAGCCTATCAATAAGGCATTATTCATGCAGGAAATGTGTAAGTCCGGTATTCTTTTCGGTCCTAGCTTTTTTCTCAATTGGGACTTAGTGCCTCATTTAAAAGAGGTTTTATACATTACAGAAAGAATCATAGATAAGATTAAAAACGGTGACGTTGTGCTAGAGGGTAAGCTACCTTCTAGTCCGTTTCCCCAAAAGGTAAGGAATTTATAATGGAAAAATTTACAGAAGAGCAAAAAGAGAAGATTAGAGACTTGTTTGAGTTTAAAAAGACTTTGGACAAGGACGAAATGATGCTGAACCAAAGAAAGGTACAGTTTAACAAAGATCTATATGAAGTTTGCGATATGGATCCAAAGACTCCGATCGACTTGAATGACTTGGTACTGAGGTTAGTATGATCACGTTAGACAGGTTAAACGAGCATGACTTAGAAGATACATTTCGTGCCAGGAACGAAATTACAGTTATGCAATGGTGTAGGCAAAACTTTCCCCTTCATTGGGAGGGTCACCTAAAATGGTATGCCAAGCAGCAAGAGGATCCTTCCATAGAAATGTTCGCTATTCGTGCAAATGATGACGTATGCGATGATGAGTTAGTAGGGGTTTGCGGATTAACTGATATAGATAATCTAAACAGGCGAGCTGAGTTTAGCTGTTACATAATTCCTTCGTATCAAAGAAATGGCTACTGCACTAAAGCTTTGATAAAGTTGTTCTATTACGGTTTCAACAGATTGAATCTAAATATAATCTGGGGAGAGACCTTTGAAAGAAATCCAGCTTTTAACCTGTTTGTCAATAAGCTTCGTATGAAGCATGAAGGAACTAGAAGAATGTTCTACTTCAAGGACGGCGAATATCTGGACGCTAATTTAGTTTCTTTAACGAGGAAAGAATGGAAAATCAGGGATATCTATCGATCATAATTTTGGAAATTTGTCAGGTATTGATGGTAGGTACGTTGATATACATAACATATCGGCGTACCATTCCCTTCTATAAGCCCAATAGACATAGGGAAAAACAACCAATTGCTGAATTGCATACTCCATCCGGAACATTTACAATAAAAGATGAACACAAAACAAAAGTAAAAGCCTTTAGTGACGAAGACATATGGAATAAGTTGAATGAACGTCGAGATTCTAGTAGCGATTATAACAGGTATTAGTGGTTTATTTTTATTCATATTCAAGCTTCTAATAGCTAAGCTACAGCAAGAATTTCGTACATTTGAGACTAACTTAAACGACTTTCAGAAAGAGATTTCTGCAAAGATCAATTCTATCGACAAAAGTTTAGCGGTAAAATCAAATATTATCGAATACTTGGAAAGAGAAGTCGAAGAAGTAAAGCGTAAGCTTAATGAGTGTAAACATTGTAACACAAAGGATTGAGTTATGAGCAAGTTAGGAATCAATGAAACCAAAGACATTATTCGTTTAGTGGATCATCTTGTGGACAAGGTGAAGGAATCTTTCGACAAGGACGGCAAGGTAGATAAGGAAGATCTTATCAAGGCCATATTAGGTGAACCAGGCGTCGTTTTTAAGGCAGTATGGGGCTCATGGGACGTAGAGGCTGAGCTGAAGGATTTGGAAGAATCTGAGGTAAAAGAAATGGTAGAAATGCTACTTCCTATCGTTAAAAAGATTGCCGATTTATACGTTTGACAAGTCACGGACGACTTGTTAGATAGGCTTTGCACGAAGCGCATATTTATCGAATATGTTTCCTTTAGGAAATAGATGCTCTCCCCTTTATTGGGGTTTTTTTTTGTTATATACTCTTATTAAGATGAAACGAATTGATTTCCCGTGATAGTCATAGCGGGATTTTTTTTATATAATTCTGTCATTGTTTTTGATGGGACTTCTGGTTTTGGGAGTTTTATCTTTTAACACCAGAAAAATTGCATTATGACTTCATCGGTGGGAGAAAAGCCCATTTTTTTTTGTTAAAATAGGCTTTGTGTGAAACATAAAGGTTATCTCGGCTAGGTTATTATGATTTGCCTAGCTTTTTTTTATCCATAGCCATCTCCATCTCCATCGCCATCGCCATAGCCATCGCCATATCCATAGCCAGAGCCATCGCCAGAGCCATCGCCATAGCCATAGCCATAGCCATAGCCAGAGCCAGAGCCAGAGCCATAGCCAGAGCCATCGCCAGAGCCATCGCCATAGCCAGAGCCATCGCCATAGCCATTGCCTTCTCCTGAATTTAATCGTTCCATACTGGCTCCAATAATTTAGCGGAATGTTCTGTTACTGGCATGATTTCGATTGCTTCCGTTAAAATAACCTCTGATACTGGCTTTGAAATTCTAGTGTATTCTGCTCTATTAACTCCATAGGTTGCGACTTCTCTAAGAGTATTAGCTCCTCTCCATCGATATATGATCGACGCATTTCTAAGTTTTACTTCCTTACCTTCCCTTGACACTAATTCTCCTACGTGAACACCAGCGGAATATGTCCTTACCAATGTTAAATCGCTTTGCTTTTTTAATGGTGCATACTCAACACCGTTGATTGTAATCTTTTCCATTTTAATTCCTTCATTAAATTAGTTATATACCGTCACCGTAACCGTTACCGCAACCGTCACCGTCACCGTTACCGTTACCGCAACCGTCACCGTCACCGAAACCGCAACCGTAACCGTTACCGTAACCATCACCGTCACCGCAACCGTTACCGTCACCGCAACCGTTACCGTCACCGCAACCGTTACCGTCACCGTCACCGTCACCGTCACCGTCACCGTCACCGTTACCGCAACCGTCACCGTCACCGTCACCGCAACCGTTACCGTAACCATCACCGTCACCGAAACCGCAACCGTAACCGTCATTAGCTGTCATATCAATCTCCATAACTAAATATTATTCCATATCCATATTTCCTAAATATTCAGAACTTTCCATTTTATTGCTCCATTTCTTGCCCTGGAATCAATTGATCCAGTATAGTGTTAGTAGATCTTTTAGGTCCATTGTGTTTCTGCTGCATAATACGAGGATCCTCTTTTTGGGGCTCCTCTATTTTTTCAGTGACCTTCTCAGGTTCTATCACGATAGTTGGTGGCTGCTCTATTTCGTCTCTTGTATGAGCTGTCACTGTCAAAACATCAGGAAACATAATTCTACATGCCCTAGCTACAGCTCTCCATAGGAGCATATCTGCCGGATAGTTTTTCCAGTTATCCTTTCCCGTAAGCCCAGCGGCTTTGGCTTGCTCTATGGTGAAGGTAAATATGCCATGACTTTCTTTATCTCTGCCAAGATGGATTTCTGCAATCTCTGGAGTATTCTTAGCTACTCTGTAATAGGCAGTAGGATATTTTTTTAGCACTAATGAGAGCATTAGCTTAGCTTCCAGTGTAGGCTTTCCCTTGATTACAGATATGTTGTTGATAGCGGTCATTGGAGCAAGTCCTAGTTCTTTACCCATTAATACGATAGTTGCCGCTTTCTCAACCGTATTGATAGATGTAGGCAAAAAGCCTGACTTAACCATAATCTGGCATTGCTTCCAGGTTAGTTGCCATTGGTTATCGTCCAACAAAAACTGCTTTTCATAGGTCACTAATTCTTTAGTCATTTTCCTTTTCTCCTTTAAACTTCTCTTCGTACTTTTGAATGGTTTGTTGCATATTGATTACTGGAAAGTCTCGATACTCGAAACCTCCCCCCAGTTTTTCGTCATCTATGACAAGAAATCCTCGCTGTAACCAATCATAGATACAGGTATAAGCGTTCTTGAACCACTTGGATGTAGTAAGAATAGACTTACCATCCAAGCCATAGATTAGCTTTGGCCTACACCATTTCTCGGTTTTTCCTTCATACTTAGGACGTTTCATCTTAAGTTTAGGAATAGGAGTAGCTTTTTTTCGGTATACTCTTATGTTCATTTATTAACCCTCGATTTTATTGAATAGGTTTCTTCTAGCCGTAACCAGCTAGGAGAGTCGCATACGTTTCTTAGTCTTTGTTTAATAGCAGTCTTATCCCATTCGTAGGTAACTTTTTGTCGCATTAACTCAGGGTAGATTCCAGCATTTTCTTCGTTAGCTTCTTTTTCAACAATAACTTTCTTGGACTTGGTTAATGCAACTTTCCACATAGTACCGTTGATTTCTGGAGTTTCGTTATTCTGTAATAGCATAGCGAGATATTGTTTCAAACGTTTCTCACTATTCTCAAGATACTTGGCCTGTTGAATTAAGGCTTGTCCTCTTGCTTTTAAGGCGCTAGCTCTATCCTTCATATACTGGGATAGTTCTACATAACCATCTATCTTATCCTTCAAACCGTTAAAGACTATGCCTAGTTCTTCAGGGTTTAACTCGATTAGGCCATCTTCTAAGTCTCTTACTACCTGTAAGTATCCTGCTAACGTTACGTTTTTCTTTTCTTCAGTCATTGATTATTCTCCATTTCATCTAGCCAAATTTCTGTTAAATATTTCCTTACTACATGGTTTTGTATATATCGGGATTGATCAAAATTACCGCTAAAAACACCACCAATTTGATCGCCCATAACCATACTTTCTAAGTATCTTTTTTGACGTATTTTAAACCTTTTTTTCATTTCTATAAAAGCTTCCATTAATTCATCGTCATCTAGTTCAGTCATCGTGATTCTCCTTGGTCTATCGATACGGTAAATAAAGTCCAAAACTTCTCGTGCAAAGCATGAATCTTAGTCTGTAGTTCTAGGATTTCATCGGATATTGACCCAAGTTCATCCAGCATTTCCTTAAATTTCATTGCGTTATTGTCCATTTCATTTACTCCAATTCGTCAAATATTAACAATTTGTCCCAGTCCTGACGTATGTCGTCCTGAACCTGCGACCTATAGCTCGGCCAATTCATCCGGCAAGCTTTGAAACCTTGTCTAATTCTTTCTGTGATTCTTTCGCCAAATTTGGCGGTTATGTCTCCGCTATCTATATCGCTCGAGATAAAAGTAGGTTTGCCGTTACCGTAGCGATAGTCGAGTACCTGTTGGAAATTACCAGGACCGTACTTGGTCATTTCAAAAGCCCCCAGGTCATCTATGAAAAGGCCCATTGGATCCATGTATTTCTGCTTGATAATGGCGGTCTCTTTGTAGTAGAGGGTAAAGTCTTGCATTAGTCGTCCCATCGGGTAAAACGCACAAGGGAACTTCTTGTCATCGTGTAGATTCTGCAACAAAGCCTTGAGCAAATGTGTTTTGCCCGTTCCCTTATCTCCAATGAAGATAATACCGTATGGTTTAGTTATATCGTACCGCTGTAGCTTCATCATAGTATCTTTGAAGTGCATATTCTTGCTGTTAAGCTTAAACGTATCAAATGTGAAATACTCTCTATCCCTGCTATTGATACCCGTATTGTAAAACTTAGCTCTCATACTTAGATCTAATAGTTCTTCTCTGTATCGATTCAAATCGGAATGGTCATTGAAAGTCTCGACAAATCTGTCACGTTCTTCCTGACTACAAGTGAGATACTTAGAGAAACGATCGATGAAGTTATCCCCAGAGCTGTTGGTTGTAGAACCTAAGCTGGTTTTTCTGATAGCGTTTACGAATACTTCTGTTTCGGTCAATGGTTGATTAGTCATGTTATACCTCAAAACGGTTGTTCGTTATTCTCCTTTGAAATCTGCAAAGATTGCCTGATTCTTCTAGCTTCATCTAAGTTGGATATCGTATGGAACTTCTTATCTGCAAAGTAGGCTCCACTTTTCATTTCAGCGTTCAACTTATTAAGATCTCTCTCGAACAATTCCAGGCAATATCCTGACCGGACGTAAAATGCTTCGGTGTGGTCGAAGTAAAAATCCACGAGAAGGTGTCTATCGTCCACGGGAATCGCCGAAACGAGTCGTTTGCATATCGAGTTACTCTTTGCGTTCCTAATCGGCTCAGAATTGAATTTACGGCGATATGCTTCAGTCCACTTATCCCAGAATAATGAACCTTCAGTCTTTTTCTTTTCCTTCATTGAAGATGAACACTTCTTTTTTTCAGGAACGGAAGTCTCACTTTCGTTAACAGAATACGTAGTATTCTTGTCTTTATTCTTTAATTTATTATTTTCTTTATTATGATATGTCACTCCATGGTGAACTCCGTTGACATTTATTGAACTACCGTCCGGACACTCTATAATCCCGTCCTTGTTTGGCAAACCCTGATAATTGTCGTAATCTTTGATGGTTACTATGATACCACTACGGGCAATAGATTGGACACTCATCAGACTCTTGAAAGGTTTCTCATTGAAAAGTTTTCGGACCCAAGTTTTTGATATTTGTCCTATGTCAGCTAAGTGCACGAAAGATGTGAGATATTGCCCTCTTTTCAGAGGTTTACCGTATCCTTCCACATCTTCAACACCATCACACCAGTTTGCATTGGCAATAATGTGAGTGAAGATGTGAGTTAAGACGGGTTTCCTGTAGAAAGGGTTTTTTGTACCGCTTTCTGTCTTCTCATAGTGCAGATCTTTAAACATGATGTAAAATCCTCTCATATATCTGAACCCGCTGGGATACCACTACGCTTCTCTCTTGCCGCTACCGCTTGCTCTCTCTTAAGTGCCCTACGTAGCCATTCACCTAAGCTTATGTTCATTTCTATGAGCCTGTTGTCTAACCACACCTTATCCCTAGCTGATATACGTCCTGTTAACATTGCATCGTACCGTTGTTTTTTTGAACCAAATGGCATTTCTGTTTCCCTTTCTTAAAATAATCTGTTATACAAAAGTAAATCGATTACACCAATAACGTGAAATTAGAGAAAGGTCAAGAAAATGTTGCAGAAAATTATGGTCATTTTATGTAAGTGTTTAAGAGTACACCGGTATACATATGCAGATTCAATTTGGGTGCTTGGAAAGAAGGCAGCGGTTCACCGTTGTTTCTTTTGTGGTAAGATAAAATTGGTATACTACGATTCGTGATTTAGTAAATTTAAGTTGGTTTATGCTTATATTAAAGTGTAACCTTCAATTATTACTATTTTTCAACTAGGAGGACACTATGCCTTTAGATCAAACCATCGAAGTATTGGGTCACACCAATCTAAAAACTACCGCTGAAATGCCAGCTTGGGCCAATGCACAGCGCCAAGCAGATCTTTCTCATCATGCCGGAAGAAATGATCGAATTGCTGAGCTTGCATACAGCAACCAAGTAGCACTTCAAGCAAGACAACAAAACCTAGCTCTCGACCAAGATTCCATGGTCAGAAGTATCAACAACATGTTCCTAGCCTCAGCAGCGAACAAGCTTGCCCATATGGATCCACTAGAAGCTATCAGCGTTTCTAAAGCTTTCCATGGCGAAGCCGACAGTAAGATAGCGTCTTTATTGACGCAATTGAATTCTGGTGGTGTAGCAACTAAGAGTATGGCTTTGACTCCTCCTGAAACTGGTGTATCTAGCCAAGCTGGTAACGCTTCAGTTATCGCTGCTATGGGTCAAATCCTAGCAAAAATCGCTGATAGGACTCCACCTAAGGAATAATATCTATGAACCTAGAAGATTTGTTGCAGCAAAAACAAGAACTAGACCAAGTATTTGATGCTATCCAGTTATGCGTACAGAAAGCTAAAGAGGACTTCGACATAAAGCATAAAACTATGCTGACCGCTTTGGGTGAGTCACATAAAACTTTAGCCTTGCAACTGGGTGAATTGAATAAGATACTAGAAAAGATAGTAAACTCTTAGAGTCGCTTGCTATCTATCTGATTGGCGGGTTACCTATACGACCCGCCTTTTATGTTGAAATATCAGAGCAAAGAATATATTAGTCACCTTTCGAGAGAATGGTTGATAGGTATTATTGATACATTACCTCAACTTGTGGCTAGGTCTTTGACTTGGCTTTTTTTTTGTTCTTGCTACCCTTTGGCCTACCGATTTTCTTCTTTACTACCTTCTTAGCTACCTTCTTTTTGACCGCTTTCTTCTTATATGGAGCTATATCATCAAATTCCGCCAATACATCTTGTCTGGTATCTAACAAAGCTTGCATCAATGAATTGAATTCTGTGAGAAAATTTCTGTCTGAGAAATGGAGGGTAATCAATTCCTCTGTGATGATAATCTTATCCTTATCCTCATCCCACTCCCTATTCTGTTGTCTTAAGTCAATCTCGACATGGGCCTTGTGATGCTCATTCTTGTGTTCTGATTCAGTAACGCTATGGCTAATCTCTAATGTGTCATAGCCAATCTTCTTGATTGTGTCGTACTGCTTTTTCATAGTAACCTCCTTTAATTGTTAATTTACTTGTACAAATACATAACCGCCTTTATCATCAGCGCCACCTATTAGCTCTGTATCCCAGCCTAATAGCTCCACCAATGTATTGGCTGCATACGTATGATTCTCCTCTGGGTTTAATTCGTAATTCCAATAAACACTTATCTTCTTAGCCGAACACCATACCCTGACCCTGGCTGGTAGGTAGTTAGTCGGTCCTAAGTACTTGGTCATTATGGCTTGTCTCATACGTTGAAATCCTCCTTGGTGAAGGTAGGCGATTGATACCAAGGGGAAATGTAATCCCCATCGTATCCCTTTGACATGACGTGACTGGTTAAGCAATCCATATCTATGTCAGTAAGTTTGGCCTCTTCGATGAACAATAAATGATAGCCGTCAATGTTTACATCTACCCCATCAAACTTCTCCTCGTAAACAACGTCAAAACCGTCTTGTGAAAATGATCTTTGCATGGTAATTATCCTCTGATGATTAAGTTTTTTAGCAACATAAGACTTAAGATAGCCAGCCTACCCAATCCCGTAACCCTATCCTTAAAAGGGTTTGTTGGTACTCCATCGAGGGAAAAAGTAGGCTATTTTTTTATTTTGGCTCATCGTATCCCGTTATCTTGAACCTGTGTAAATCATCAAGATTCTCTCTTCTGGAAAAGATAGATATCTCCATGTCATCCACTACCAAATGAGCAGATATGTAAAACATGTTGTCCGTTTCTTTCCATAATCTCTTGTCGGTTAAAACCCCGTCTAATCTCTCAAAATCGTTAATGTATACGTTGTGCTTTGAAATGTATGTCATGGTATTTTTCCTTTACTCTTTGGTAATACATATGTCCAACAAGGAGATACTTAACCTAGCTAACCTGTGTTGTCAAGCACGAATACATA
>Ga0208019_1000577_pt1 | contig 19816 bp, 32 predicted proteins | sample CB_VirMetaG_5_FD_184540 | JGI IMG/M metagenome (GOLD analysis project Ga0208019, IMG submission 184540) | Freshwater to marine saline gradient viral communities from Chesapeake Bay - CB_1508_1D Viral MetaG (SPAdes) (version 4) | ecosystem: Environmental > Aquatic > Marine > Coastal | place: USA...
TGAACGTGCCCACAAATTACGTATTAAAAAGAAAACAAGCGACGGTAGCTCTCCGTTTTCTAGACCGCGTAATAAACATGACAAAAGAAATTTTAAAAAATATAGGGGTCAGGGTAGATGAGCTTCAAGCTGTCTGAAAGAAGTTTAAGCAGGTTAAAAGGTCTGGACCCTAAACTTATTGATGTAGTAAAAAAAGCCATAACCATAACAAAAATAGATTTTGGGGTTTCGGAAGGTTTAAGAACTTTAGAGCGTCAAAAAGAGTTGGTGGCTAAAGGTGCTAGTCAAACTTTACGAAGCAAACACATAGGCGGAAAAGCGGTTGATTTGGTAGCTTACATAGGACCAAGAGTTAGTTGGGAATTAAACTTATATGACGACATAGCGGATGCTATGCGTCAGGCGGCTAAAGAATTAAATGTTGAATTACGTTGGGGTGCAGCGTGGCATCGCAACCTAACTGATTCTGATATTACCGCTGAAGAACTAATGCATGAATATATAGATTTACGTCGTTCACAGAATAGAAGACCCTTTGTAGACGCTCCTCATTTCGAACTTGCATAAAAAACTATCTTATCTTGTATAAGATATGATAAGATAATCTACGATTTTATTAGATAATATGCGAGGTGAGATGGATGAGATATATGTAGCGGAAGCAGTGTTTAGAATTATTCGTGATCGACGCGCTGGAATTGTAGATTTATTGCAATACGGCAACGTTAAATCAATGGAACAATATCGTGAACTTATGGGAAACATGGATTCCTTAAATCACGTAGAACAGGAACTCAAGGGCCTGCTAGAAAAACAGGAGCAATCTGATGACTGAAGAAGTAAAGCAAGAAGCAACGCCTAACTTGGCGGATGCTTACAGTGATAAACCCGTTTTAAATCCAGAATTAATAAACAAGTCGTTGTTGGAGCGCATGCCGCAACCAACCGGATGGCGCATATTAATTCTTCCTTATAAAGGCAAAGCTAAGACAGAAAGCGGTATTTTCTTACCGGACGAGGTTCAAGAGAAAAAACAAATATCTACGCAAGTAGGATATGTGTTGAAAGTCGGTCCTTTAGCTTACAGAGATCAAGAAAAATTTCCATCAGGCCCGTGGTGCCAAGAAAAACAATGGGTGATGTTTGCCCGTTATGCTGGTTCGCGGTTTCAAATAGACGGTGGAGAAGTAAGAGTTCTTAATGACGATGAGATTCTTGCAACAATACTTGATCCAGAAGACGTTCATCATTTATAAGGAGTAGATAATGGTTGAAAATGAAGAAAAAGAGTTTGAAGTAGAAGAGGAACCGAGTACTGAGGTTGAAGTTCCTGAACAAGAAGATGATTCAGTAGAAGCGTCGGATAATACCAATGATTCCGACGACCAGTTTAAGAAAGCGGAATCTGCGACACAAAAACGTATAGACCGCTTGACTAAAAAAATGCGGGAGGCTGAACGACGAGAGCAAGAAGCAATTAATTATGCTCGAAACGTACAGACAGAGGCCGAACAGTTAAAACAACGCATGAATAACTTAGACAGCAGTTATGTTTCTGAGTTTAGTACGCGAGTTACCGCTCAAATGGATCAAGCGGAAAATGAGTTAGCTCGTGCTATGGAGCTTGGAGACACAAAAGCTGCTGTCGAAGCACAACGCAAAATAACAGCTTTAGCCATTCAAGCGGATCGAGCGGAACAAGCTAAATCGGAACAAGCTAGACATGCTCAACAAGCCCAGCAATATGCTGAATACCAGAGACAACATGTTCAGCAACCGGCACAGCCTAAGAGACCCGATCCAAAGGCGGAAAAATGGGCTTTAAAGAATAGCTGGTTTGGAGACGATCAGGCTATGACTTATGCTGTTTTTGGTATTCACAAAAAACTTATTGAACAAGAAGGGTTTGACCCTCAGAGTGATGAGTACTATACTGAACTAGATCGGCGAATGGCGGACGAGTTTCCGCACAAGTTGAAAAGTCAAAGTAAACGTCCAGCCCAGACGGTTGCTTCTGCTTCAAGAACAGCTACAACTGGGCGCAGTGGGAGAAAGGTTAGACTCACCCCTAGCCAAGTCGCAATAGCGAAAAAATTGGGTGTGCCACTTGAAGAATACGCGAAATACGTGAAGGAGTAATAAAGATGACTGAAGAAACTAAAATCGATAGAAGCTCCCGCGCAAGTAAAACTAGGGAGAAACAGGCTGTGCGTAAGCCTTGGGCTCCACCCTCTGTATTAGATGCACCACCTGCACCTGACGGCTACAAACATCGATGGATTCGTGCTGAGTCACGAGGATTTGATGATACAAAGAACGTCAGCGCAAAGCTTAGGGAAGGTTATGAACTGGTTCGTAAAGACGAATATCCAGATTTTGAAGGTCCCGTAGTTGAAACAGGTAAATATTCTGGTGTATTTGGACAGGGAGGGTTGATTCTCGCTCGAATTCCTGTTGAGACCGTTGCTGAACGTACTGAATACTTCAAAAGTAGAAGTAAAGATCAGATGGATGCAGTGGATCATGACATGATGAGAGAGAACGCCCACTCAACCATGACGATTACTAAACCTGATCGTCAATCTCGTGTAACTTTTGGTGGTCCGAAAAAATAATGAGGACTGCCCCTTTTAGGAGAAAAATATCATGGCAAATGCAACAACCGCCTATGGTCTTCGTCCTATCGGGCTAGTTGGAAGCGGTGCGAACTCTACAGGTGTAACTGAGTACGAAATCGCTTCTAACAATACTAATGCTATTTTTCAGTACTCTATCTGCGTTCCTACAGCAGCTGGTGTTATTGATCAAGCTGGTGCCACAGATGGTGGAACTACGCAAGCGTTAGGTGTCCTAATGGGCGTACAGTACCAAGACTCTGTACAGAAAAAACCTGTATGGTTAAACTACTGGCCTGGTTCGGCCTCTGTTAGCGTTGACACTAACTATCCAGTTAAAGCCTTCGTAGCAGATAACCCTAACCAACTTTTCAAGGTCGCTTCAGACGCTTCCCTAACAGACCGTGCAACGGCTCTGGCAGCAGTGTTTGCTAACGCTTCTCTTGGAACCTCCGCACGAACTGGAAGCACCGACAACGGTAATTCTAATAGTGCTCTTAGCGTTTCTTCAATTGCAGTAACGGCAACACTACCTTTGCGTATTGTTGGCATTATGGATGATGTAGCAAACAGTGATTACACTGCTGCTGGTATTCCACTTATTGTTAGATTAAACGCACATTTCAACGCCGGAACCCGTAGGTTTGATTCACAAACCACTGCGGATTCAACCGGTCTTTAAGGAGGGTTAAACCATGGCTATTTCTCGCGCACAACTGGCGAAAGAGCTAGAACCCGGCCTTAATGCCTTGTTCGGGCTCGAATACAACCGTTACGAAAATGAGCATGCTGAAATCTTTGAAGAGGAGTCATCTGACCGCGCTTTCGAAGAAGAAGTAATGCTTGCTGGTTTCTCCACAGCACCTGTTAAAAATGAGGGTAATGCCATCAGTTTTGACGATGCTCAGGAAACATTTACAGCTCGTTACACACACGAAACTATCGCACTTGCATTCTCGATTACAGAAGAGGCTATCGAAGATAACCTTTATGATCGTCTTGCATCTCGATATACAAAGGCTCTTGCACGTTCAATGGCCCAAACAAAGCAGATCAAGGCAGCAGCTATTTTGAACAATGCGTTCAATACTAGCTTCCCTGTCGGTGATGGTGCAGCTCTTTGCTCATCCGCTCACCCTAGCTTGTCTGGAAACCAGCGTAACGTATTGACTGTAGCAGCTGACCTCAACGAGACCTCTCTTGAGCAGATGCTTATTGACATTGCAGGTCTTACCGATGAGCGTGGTCTAAAGATCGCTGTTCGTGGAACAAAGTTGATTATCCCTAAAGAATTGCAATTTATTGCAGAGCGGGTTATTAACTCAAACCTACGTTCAGGAACTGCTGACAACGACACTAACGCAATGAAGAACATGGGTATGATTCCTGATGGCGCAGTGGTTAACCACTTCCTAACGGATACAGACGCATTCTTCATTAAGACAGACGCACCTAACGGATTCAAATACTTCAACCGTTCGCCAATTAAAACGGCAATGGAAGGAGATTTTGATACTGGAAACATGCGATTCAAGGCACGAGAGCGTTACAGCTTTGGTGTTTCTGACTGGCGTTCTGTTTTTGGTACTCCAGGTGCTGCATAAACCATTGTAATATAAGACAAAATTTTATATTAAAGGTTGGGAAAGGGATAGGTAAAACTATCCCTTTCTTTTTGTTTAAATTTTTTGTATGCTATAGGTAACCTGACAGTTCGCATGGTGCGACTGACATTTGCCAAGACAGGAGATAAAAATGGCTACTACTACTTTTTCGGGTCCGATTAAGGCTGGATCTGTTCGCGAAGGCGCATCTGCTAACGTCGGTTTTGTTCTAATGGCACAAAGTGCAAACGTTGTTTTCGGTGCAAATGGCACAGAAACCGTTGTTGCAACACTACCTGCCAACAGTCAAATTTATCAAATCGCTGTTGATGTAACGACTGCATTTGATGCAGGAACAACCAACACGTTTGATATTGGTGATGGTTCAACAGCAGATCAATACGCTGACGCGCTTGCAGTTGGCAGTGCGGCTAGAGTTCTTGCTACATCAGACGTGTCTCAGATCCCAAATCTGATTGATATCGGTTCTTCTGATGTAAATGTGACAGTTACATATAACCAAACTGGAACTGCGGCTACCGCAGGTGCAGCTACGGTAACTGTTCTTTATCTACAGAACAACAACCTCTCTTAAAGGGTAACTCATGGCTAATTCAGACGTAAAAGCAAAACGTCTGACCGGGACAGGCTCGGCTTCAGTAGGTCGAGCCCGGCTCCGCCAGGTTCAGGTATTGACTGGTGCGGGTGCTGGACGGTTGACTTTGACGGATGGGAGTGGGGGATCAACAGTTCTTGATATTGATTTCTTAGCTTCAGATTCTCACTCGGTCAACATTCCAGACGAAGGTCTTTTGTTTACTAGTGATATTGAAATTGCTACGGCTACTAATATCACCGCTATGACTATATTTTATAGTTAAGGGGTACCGATATGGCTCGTGAAGTAAGTTCTATTTCTCGTGTAGGTACTTCTGAACCATTTGAGCTTCAAACCTCTCGCAGCCAGATCTCATACCATAATACCCTGTTCAAGTACGGGTATAACCCTGCAATTCTGAACGCCGAAGAAACCATTTGGGATGCGGGTGGCGTCTACGCTTATCCCGGATCCGCGGTGGCCATGACGGTTACTTCGGCCAGTGGTGCGACGGACTCTGGCGTTACCGTCTTGATTTCTGGCTTGGATGCTAGCTATAACGAGCTAGAGGAAGAAGTCACCCTAAACGCCAGCGGGACAGCCACAACAACGGGTCTGTTTCTTCGCGTCTTCCGGGCATACGTTAGCGGAGCCACATCTCCGGCTGGCAATATCACAATAGCCAATGGCGGAACGACGTATGCTCAGATCAGCGCCGGTGAAAACCAGACCCTGATGGCGGTATACACCGTCCCCGCCGGAAAAACCCTGTACATTAGCGAGGGCATCGCTACGCACGGCACAGGAACTTCGGGCGGCGTGTTTATGACCGTTCGCTTTCTTGTAAAGCCGTTTGGCGGTGTGTTCCGCACACAGGTTAAGCTGGATGTTGTGGAAAGTCAGATTTACTATCCTTTTGCGTATCCGATTAAGGTGACGGAAAAGTCGGACGTAGAAGTCCGGGGTATCTGTAACAAGAACCAGAGTAACGCTTTGTCGGCGTCTTTTAACGGCGTTCTAGTAGACAACGGAGGTAACCTCTAATGGCTACGACCAAAAACGTTAAACGCCTGCCGTCTGGCCGTATTAGTTACCGGGGAGAGACTTTTGCTGGATATAACAAACCCAAAAGAACACCAAGCGGACCAAAAAAATCTGCTGTCTTGGCTAAAAAAGGCGATCAGGTTAAATTGGTTAGATTCGGTGATCCAAATATGTCTATTAAAAAAGACCAACCAAGCCGTCGAAAAAGCTTTAGAGCGCGTCACAGTTGTGACACCGCCAGCGACAAGTTTTCAGCACGGTACTGGTCCTGTAAAGCATGGTGATAATATGAGCCCAGAAGAAGTTTTAGCTAAACTAGCCCACCACGAAGAAAAGTGTGATCTTCGGTATCAACGCATTGAAGATCGTTTAGACGACCATAAAGAAGAATTAAAATGGTTGCGTAAAATGATGTGGGCTTTAATCATAGCTATTATGGCATCTCCTTGGATACAACGACTTTGGGGCGGATAGAATGGGATCTAGGGTAAAAACAGGCCCCAAACCTTCTCCTTGCGAAGTCACTTATTATAGAAAAGGCGGTGCGGTTTCTAGTAAGTCAAAAGGTAGCAAAATCTGCCCAGAGGGAAAAGCTTGGGCAAAAAGAACTTTTGATACTTATCCTAGCGCTTACGCTAATTTAGCTGCTTCAAAATACTGTAAAGATCCTAATTACGCTAAAAAGTCTAAAGGCGGAAAGCGAAAAGGCAAATAATGGGTAAGTTGCAAGATTGGGTAGATGAGGAATGGGTCCGCATAGATAGCTCAGGTAACATTGCAGGAGCTTGTGGTACGTCAAAAAACAAGAAAAACCCGGATCGCTGCTTGCCTAAAGCAAAGGCGCAGAGTTTAAGTAAATCAGAAAGAGCTTCAACGGCCCGTAAAAAGAAACGAGAAGGTTCCAAAGGTAAACAAGTTGTTTCTAATACAGAAAAAGCTAAAGTTAGAAAAATGGAAAACGGTGGGGTTGTTGCTATAGGTTGCGGTAAAATTTTGCCGGACAGAAAAAAATACACTACTGGCGCGGTTTCTAAAAGAGTATGACGTTTTTTATTGGAGATCCTGTAGAAAAGGCAGTGGTAGATGAAATTAGGTCTTGGTCTGAAAAGATATTAGAAAAACCTAATAAATTTTTTAATAATTTAGCGCCATGCCCTTTTGCTAGAGGGGCCTGGTTAGATGATAAAGTAGCTTTTTTGTTTAAAAACGAAGACAGCTATCAAGATTTATACACGGCTTTGTCGCAGTGGACAGACACTCATGACCTAGCCATACTGGTTGATTTTACGTTTGATGAGGATTCTGACAAATTTCATGCGTTTTTAGACGAGGTAAATACTGCAATTTCAAAAGGTTTTTTTATAGATAGAGATATGTGGGTTATGGGATTTCATCCTTATGATGAAGCTCCAGAGTTTTCGGAAGAAGCTGATTTTGAACCGTTGACTGAAGTAAATTATGCAATGGTTTTTGTTCAAAGACTGTCTAAATTGCAAGAGTCTGCGTACAAAATCAAGAAAAACGGGTATTATGATAGATATGATGAGGAGTATAATGCTTCTCATATTTTCAAACGTAGGGAAGAACTTTACAGGAGATTAAAAAATGGCGATGTCACCTAAGAAAATGCGCGGCGGCGGTATGGTTAAGAAAATGCGCGGCGGCGGTATGGTTAAGAAAATGAAAAAAGGTGGTGAGGCTACTAACGGCATGAGCGTTGCAGAGCTTCGCGCAAAGGCTAAAGCAAAAGGGTATAAGTTAGTTAAGGCAACCTAATTATGGCTACTTCAGGAAGCAAAGATTTTGAGTTAGATGTAGCAGATTACATCGAAGAGGCTTTTGAGCGTTGTGGCTTAGAAGTCCGGACCGGTTACGACCTAAAAACGGCTAAAAGGTCTCTTAATCTTATGCTTGCTGACTGGGCTAATCGTGGGTTAAATCAATGGACGATTAAACAGCGGTCTTTAACGCTTGTCGCCAATGATGGCGAATATGATTTATCTGCTGATGTAATAGATGTTCTGTCTGTAGTGGTCAGAGTTTCGGGTACCGACTATTCATTAGAGCGATTAAGCCGAGATGAATATTTAACTATACCCACCAAAACAACATCGGGTAGACCTAATCAATTCTTTTTGGATAGGCAGCTTACGCCTAACTTAAAAGTATGGCCTGTCCCTGACAGCTCTACTTCGTACACTGTGTACTATGATGCTTTGACTCGAATGGATGACGCAGACACTTTTACTAACACAATGGATCTTCCTTTTAGGTTTTATCCTTGTTTAGCGGCGGGTCTGGCGTATTATTTATCTTTGAAGAAAAACCCTAAGATGACTCCCATGTTAAAAACTATTTATGAAGAAGAGTTTCAAAGGGCCGCTGAAGAAGATCGAGATAGAGCCTCTTTTAACGTAGTTCCAAAGTTTAGTTACTACAGGTCGGGATAATGGCTAAGTTTGCATCAGGTAAAGATTCTTATGCTATCTGCGATAGATCCGGGTTTAGGTATCCGTATAAAGTTATGCGTCGAGAATGGAACGGATTACTGGTTGGCCCCGACCAATATGAGCCGAAACACCCTCAATTGGGCCCGTTTCGAAAAGTATCCGATCCTCAAGCTTTACAAAACGCAAGACCGGACAGGATAGAGCCTGTTACTGTTTACGTAGGTGTTCCTTCAGTGGAAAACGAAAATTTAAAACCTGTTACAGGATTTGGTCAAGTTGGTTTGGTTACGGTGACGACATCATGAGTTTTACATATGCACAGTTAAAACAAGCGGTTCAAGATTACACAGAAAACGACGAAACGTCGTTTGTGAATAATCTACCTATATTTATTCGTCAAGCCGAAGAACGTATTTTAAAAAACATTCAGCTTAGTTTTTTCAGAACAAATGCGAGCGGTATACTTACTTCGGGTAATCAGTATCTGAATTGTCCTAGTGATTTCTTAGCTCCTTTTTCGTTGTCTTATATTGATGCCAACAATGATCACCAGTTTTTGGAGTTTAAAGATTCTGATTTTGTTCAGGCATTTAACCCAGATCCAACGACAACTGGAGGTCCTCGCTATTATGCTGTTTACAACATAGATAACTTTATCATTGGGCCTACTCCAGACAGCTCCTACAATGTAGAATTACATTATTTCTATCGACCTGCAAGTTTGACGGCAGGGTCGGATAGTGGAACAACGTGGCTTAGTGAAAACGCTGAAATATCCATGCTTTACGGAACATTATTAGAAGCTTACACTTATATGAAGGGTGAGGCTGATTTAATGGCTTCTTACGAAAAACGATTTGCTGAGGCTATGCTTGGTCTTAAGATGTTTGGTGAGGCTAAAGAAGTTACGGATGAGTATAGAACCGGAAAAGTTATACGAGTTAAACAATGATTACTACGGAAGCTTTAAATTTAAATGTTGGTGGAAATTTTGCGGTTAATGTTGAAACAACAAATAATCGGGGGTTTACGCCAGAAGAGATAGCCGAGCGATGTGCGGATAAAATTATATCTATATCAGATACGGCGGACCCTATAATTAGAAATCAAGCTCATGCTTTTAGGAATCACGTGGTTAAAGTTATTTCTTTATACATGAGAGAAGCTATAAAAAGTGATAGAACAACAATTTTTAACGCCATAGTTGACGCTGGACAACCAGAGTTAGCTGAATTAATAAGGAGACTTTAATATGGCCATTACCCAAGCAATGTGCACATCGTTCAAGAAAGAATTGATGTTTGGTGCACATGATTTTGCAAACGGCGCAGACACTTTTAAGTTGGCGCTATACACTTCATCAGCAACATTAGATGCCTCCACTACGGCTTTTTCTGCTACTAACGAGGCTAGCGGAACAGGTTACACTTCTGGTGGAGCAGCTTTGACAAACGTAGATCCAAGTACTAGCGGTACAACGGCTCTTACAGATTTTGCTGATTTGACGTTTACTACAGCGACAATCACGGCAAGAGGTGCTTTGATATATAACACTACTCCAAACACGACATCGATTGCTTTAACGAATCCTTCCGTAATTGTTTTGGATTTTGGTGCAGATAAGTCTAGTACCGCTGGTGACTTTACTATTGTTTTCCCTACTGCTGACGCTAGTAACGCAATTATTAGGATAGCGTAATGGCTGATGTCTCCGTCCCATTTACTGGGTGGGGACGTGGCACGTGGGGTGAACTCACGTGGGGGGAAGGTTCTGTAACGGTTACAGCAGCCTCCGGTCAAGTAGGTTCTGTCTCCGTCTCCGCTACAGCAAACGTACCGAGTACGGGGCTGTCTGCGACTGCATCAACCGGGTCTGTTTCGGTTGTTACTGATGCGGTTTCAAATGTAACTGGAAATGAAGTTACGGCCTCACCTGGATCGGTAACAATCACGGGTGATGGAACCGTAACTCTTACGGGAACAGCGGCTACTACTGCCGTTGGAACAGTAAGTGTGGGTGTTAGACAGACTGTTACTCCAACAGGGGTATCTTCAACAAGTTCTGTTGGAAATGTAAGTTTAACTACTGATCAGAATGTTTCAGCGGCGGGTATTTCTGCAACCGGGTCGGTTGGTAATGTAAGCTTGATTACAAACCAGACTTTTTCTGTTACGGGTGAGTCTGCGACCGCTTCGGTTGGAGATGCAGAAGCTCGTACGGGACAAGTTGTTACGCCAAATGGAATATTTACCACCGGCTCTGTTGGCAACGTAAGTTTCATCACAAATCAGAATGTTTCAGCGGCAGGTATTTCTGCAACCGGGTCGGTTGGTAATGTAAGCTTGATTACAAACCAGACTTTTTCTGTTACGGGTGAGTCTGCGACCGCTTCGGTTGGAGATGCAGAAGCTCGTACGGGACAAGTTGTTACGCCAAATGGAATATTTACCACCGGCTCTATTGGAAATGTAAGTTTCATCACAAATCAGAATGTTTCAGCAACAGGTGTCGCTGCAACAGGGTCAGTTGGAACGGCGGCTATTAAAGAAGATGTTTCGATAAGTTTGACCGGAGTATCTTCTACTAGCGCAATAAATTCAGTTACGGTAACGAATGATGCCTCTGTAGTCATTTTGAATGGTGAGCAAGGTGTAACTGCGGTAGGAAGCTTTGTAGTACAACCTGATGCAAATATACCTACAACAGGCGTATCCGCTACGGGTTCGGTTGGTTCGGTTACCACTAAAGTTGGGCAAGTTTTAAATCTCACCGGGATAGGGGCAACTGCCTCTGAAGGCACAGTTACGGCATCCAATAGGACAAATGTTTTCCTTACGGGTGAAAGTGCGTCAGGAGTTGTTGGCCAAGTGTTAGTTTGGAGCAAAATAAGCCCCTCTCAATCACCTAATTGGGAAAAGATAGCGGCCTAAACTACAATAACTTATAATTAATGTGTTAATATTTGATTTTATCAAAGGATAAAAAATGCCTAGTTCATATACCTTAAATAATGGAATTGAGCTCATAGCCACAGGAGAACAATCCGGGTCATGGGGCACAACCACAAACACCAATTTAAGCTTAATTGATACGTCATTAGACGGTCAAATAACAATTACTCTTCCTTCTGCGGGTAGTTCCGGATCACCCAATAGTTTACCCATTAACGATGGTGTGGATTCTAATGGTAGAAATAGGTTTATTATCTTTAACGATGGCGGTGATTTAGGTGCGTCAGCTTATGTTCAATTAACACCTAACGACGCAGAAAAAATTATTTATATTAGAAACGCTTTATCCGGAAGCAGAAGTATTCTTGTTTTTCAAGGTACTTATAACGCCTCTAATGATTATGAAGTTCCTGCCGGTAAAACAGCGGTCATTCATTTTGACGGGGCTGGAACAGGCGCGGTAGCTGCAAACGTTTTTAACAACGCTCATTTTGATGCGCTAAATATTGTTGGAGCTGTTTCTGCGGGAAGTATGACTTTGGGCGGAGCCCTTTCTGCGGGAAGTTTAACGCTAACTACTGATTTAGCCGTTGCTGAAGGGGGAACAGGAGCATCTGATGCCGCTACAGCAAGGACAAATTTAGGTCTTGCGATTGGAACAGATGTTCAAGCATACAGTTCTTCTCTTGATGATTTTGCAGGGTTAACCGCTACTGATGGTAATTTTATTGTTGGCGACGGTGCTAACTTTGTAACGGAAAGTGGTTCTACTGCTAGAACTTCTCTAGGTTTAGGGACTATTGCTACACAATCCGCCGCTAGTGTATCTATTACTGGCGGCTCTATTTCAGGTATTACGGATTTAGCTGTAGCCGATGGTGGTACCGGAGCATCTGATGCAGCCACGGCAAGGACTAATTTATCCGCTGCTGCTTCAGGGGCTAACTCAGACATTACTTCTTTATCAGGTTTAACTACACCATTATCTGTAGCACAAGGCGGTACAGGTGCTACAACTTTGACCGCTAATAATGTAGTTGTAGGTAATGGTACTTCTGCCCCTAATTTTGTTGCTCCAGGTACATCAGGCAATATTTTAACGTCTAATGGTACTACATGGACAAGCACTGCTCCTGCAGCTTCAGGTGGTTTTGATGCAGGTACTAAAATGGCTTTTAACCAAACTGCCGCTCCTACTGGATGGACTAAAGATACGACAGCGGCTATTAATGACTCTATTTTACGTTTAGTAACGGGTACCGCAACTAGTGGGGGTGCAACAGGATTTAGTACTTATAATGGCGCTACCACAACTGGAGCTACCACATTGAGTACTGCTCAAATTCCAAGCCATAGTCACACTTACCAAAAAGTCGGCACAGGTGAGGGCCAGCAAACAGGGCAAAACCAGAATCCTTTCAGCACTGTTAGCACAGGCGCAGCAGGTAGTGGTGGTTCTCATACTCATACTCTGACTAAAAACATTAAGTTTTACGACTTTATTATTGCTTCAAAGGATTAATGGCAAAAAAGGACGTTAAAACAATATGCCCAATAACTAAAGGGACTTTCCCTGAAACTTGTAGTATGTGTAGCTTTTGTATACAGCAAGATAACAAAAGAGTAGGCTGTGCTATAAGAAAAAATATCAGAGAGCTATTAAACAAAAAAGCAGTGGCGAAAGAAATAAATAAATCTTTTATTATATTTAAAGATGAAATAGTAGATTCAATTAATAAGGTAAATCAATGGCTGTAGACAAAGTAAAGCTGTGCCCTTGGTTAGGAGAGGCTTGCATTGAAGACGGTTCAATTAGAGAAGGTAAGCTTGTAGGCTGTAATTTTTGGGTTACTATTGCAGGAAGAGACCCTCAAACAAACAAAGAAATAAATTCAGGCGATTGTGCTATTAACTGGATACCCATGCTATTAATAGAAAATAGTAAAGTTAGCAGAGAGACTGGAGCAGCGGTAGAATCATTTAGAAATGAAATGGTAAAATCCAATAAGACAACACAACATATCTTATTAGAAAAAACAAAAGAAACTAATATTAGTAATTTAATTGAGGTGAAAAATGAAACTAACGATAATTCCTAGTGACGGTGCCGTATATATTGATAATTATTGTTTTTTAGAATTAGCTTTATCGGGTATACCTGCTAATGTTCATGCCTTACAGTGGGATCAAACTAAAGGATGGATTGAATACACTGATGGATCTTTAAACGAAGATATTACAGAGCTGCCAAGTTGGACCACTAGCTGTATTAATCTGTGGAATGAAGCTAAAGCAGCAGAAGAAGAAGCTAAAGCAGCAGCAGAAGAAGAAGCTGCAAATCAGGCCTCTGTTTAATGCAAGAGAAACCTCTAGTATATTTAAAGACGGATCCTTTCCCTCATGCTGTAATAGATAATTTTTATAACAAGGAAGAGCTAGACTTACTTTGGAAAGAAATAGAGTACTTATCGTCTCCAAATAGAATGGTAAAGTCAGGGGAAAAGTTAGGTACAGCAAAAGAAAAGCTGTCAGCAACAACACTATCAGACGGCTATGGAATCTTCTTAAATCGTATCTTTAAAGAGAGCACTTACTCTGATATTTTAACTATAACAGATAAAATATTTAATCAAGCTCTGCTTGATTCAATAGCAGCCTTAGATCCCTTACTTAGAGATGTATCTGACTTAAATACTAGTGGAACTAAACTAAGATATTATGAGGATACTGAGGAATATAAGAGTCATGTAGATGGCTATAGATACACCATGATAAGTTATTTTTATAAAGAACCAAAAGCTTTTACTGGGGGCGATTTGCACTTTAAAGACTTTGACTATACGATAGAAATTAAACCTAATAGAGTAGTATTTTTTAAAAGTTGCCTCTATCACGCTTCTACTAAAGTAGTTACAAATAAATTTTCTAAACCTTTTTCAGGAAATGGTAAGTATTCAATAACAAAGTTTTTGGATATTAAATATGATGATTAAATATGCTGATTAAATATGATAATTTTTTATGTAGTCAAGAAATAGGTTATGTAACAAGTATTATAAATAGCCCAAGATGGAGTTGGGGACATTATTCTAACGAGTCAAGCGAAAATTTTTTTTGGAAAATACACGGACTAGAAGAAGACTCTTTTTTTAGTGAGCGGATACTGAACAAAATTAAAGAGGTAACTAGAGACGATTTTACAGTAGATCGAATTTATATGAATGGGCATACTGCGGGAGGGTCAGGGAAGCCTCATCAAGACACTAAAGACGATAATGGAAGAACTTTTTTAATTTATTGTAATCAAGATTGGCAGCCTAAGTTTGGAGGGGGAACTTCTTTTTTAAAAGAGGATGCTGTTTTAGGAGATGTAGTTACGGTTTCTTACACTCCCAATTCTGCTATTTACTTCCAAAATAACATATTTCATTTTGCCTCTCCGATTAGTAAAGACTTCAATGGGCTAAGAGTTACACTAGCATTTAAACTATTGAAGTCTTAACATGAAATATTCAATCTTTCACACTTCACATTGTGGGAGTACATTATTAGCTTGTATGTTAAGTAGTTCAGTAGATACCATTACAGAACCTAAATGGTCTCATGATATTGTATCTACTAATGACATGACTAAAAAAATTCAACTAATTAAAGATAATCATAAAGACCACTTATTAGTTAAATATTCAAGTTTATGTACAGAAGTTGCTCCTAATATAGACGGTAAAAAAGTATTTTTGTTTAGAAACATACTTGACCATTTAAATAAATTACAAGGTAACATACAAGAAGCTAAATTTTGGTTATATCGTTGGAATAATTTATTAGAAAGTTCAGATGTTTTATGCATGTCTTTCGAACAGTTTATGGAAGATAAACATAAAGCTTGTAAAGAAATTTGCAAACATTTTGAAATTGAATATAAACCTGTTAAAGATATAGATTTTCATGTAAAACAAGCAGGTTATAATCATAATGATAACCCCATAAGAATATGAAAATCCTTGTAATGGGACTTTCAGGTAGTGGAAAAACTACATTAGCAGACGAATTACAAAGGGTATCAAGATTTCCAAGAATTAATGCAGACAAAGTTAGAGCTGAGTATAATGATTGGGATTTTAGCAATGAAGGCAGACTACGACAAGCAAGACGACTCAAGAAATTGTCTGAAGAGTATGCGAGAAGTATAACAGATTTTATAGCCCCCACAGAAGAGATAAGAAAGATTTTTAAGGCTGATATAACAATATGGATGGACACTGTAAGTAAGAGTAAGTATGAGGATACAGACAAAGTATTTGAGATTCCAACCACGTATGACTATAGAGTAACTACTAAAAACGTAAAAAAATGGGCTTTATTAATATATAAAAACGCAATAAATTCCGATAAATATGTCAAAAAGGTTATACTATAGATAGAAAAATGTTTTAAGCTCCCCAAATATGCCTTTAACTAAATTACAGTTTAAACCCGGTATAAACCGAGAGACCACTTCTTACAGTAATGAAGGTGGTTGGTTTGACGGGGACAAAGTCAGATTCCGCTTTGGATACCCTGAAAAAATAGGTGGTTGGACTAAGCTAACGCCTAATTATTTTTTAGGTACAGGTAGAACCCTACACGGGTGGCTTGCTTTAGATGGATCTAAATATCTTGGATTAGGTACTAATTTAAAGTATTACCTAGTTGAAGGTCAAGGTTTTTATGACATAACGCCCATCAGAGAAACGACTGCGGCGGGTGATGTTACCTTTTCTGCTTCTGCTAACACTTTGGGGGCTGACGTAGCCACCGGAGATTTAACCATAACGTTAACTAGCGCATCGGGTTTTCCAAATAATGGTCGAATCAAAATAAATAGTGAGATTATTACTTATGAAGGAATTTCCTCTAATACTTTGACGGGTTGTAATAGGGGCCAAAACGGTACTACCGCCGCGTCTCATACTTCAGGAGATGCTGTTCTTTGTGCAACAATCATCGTATCTGATACTAATCATGGTGCGGTTGATTTTGATTTTGTTACTTTTTCGGGGGCAGCAACTTTTGGCGGTAATATTACGGCTAATGTTATAAACCAAGAGTATCAAATCACTCACATTGTTAATGCTAATGAGTATTATGTAGAGGCTCGCGCTGAAAATACTAGTATTGACTCAATTACGATAACCGGTGGTTTAGATCCTAGCTATGTTTTCGCAAACTCTAGTGATTCAGGCAATGGCGGCGCATCGGTTGTAGGAACCTATCAAATTAATGTGGGTTTGGACACGGTAGTTGGAGGAACTGGCTGGGGAGCGGGAGCTTGGAGCCGTGGAACGTGGGGATCGGCTGCTTCGACTACGGTAACGACTGATGAATTACGTATTTGGACAGACGATAACTTCGGAGAGGACTTATTAATAAATATCAGGGATGGTGGTATTTATTACTGGGATGCTTCTTCTGGTAAAACTAATCGAGCAGTCGAATTATCTTCATTGGCGGGTTCAAATTTAGCTCCAACGGTAGCAAAACAGGTGTTGATATCTGATCGAGATCGTCACGTGTTAGCTTTTGGTTGTGACCCTGAAAATGACATAGGAACTCAAGACCCGTTGTTGATTCGTTTTTCTGACCAAGAAAGTCTTACGGATTGGCAAGCTTTGCCTACTAATACGGCGGGAGATTTACGTATTGGTACGGGCTCCGAAATTATTATGGCGGTGGAAACAAGGCAGCAGATTCTTGTGTTTACTGATGTTTCGTTACATACGCTTCAATTCTTAGGACCGCCGTTTACTTTTGGTATTAACACGGTTTCTCAAAACGTGACCATAGCGGGTCCTTTGGCAGCGGTTTCTGTGGAAGACAAAGTATATTGGATGGGTCAAGAAGAGTTTTATGTATATGGCGGTGCGGTTCAAAGAATACCGTGTAGTGTCAGGGATTACGTGTTTAGTAATCTTAACGAAGAACAATTTGAAAAAGTAAAGGCTGCCTCTAATACAGCTTTTTCTGAGGTATGGTGGTTTTACCCATCTTTGGCTTCTACTGAGAATGATAGTTATGTTGTGTTTAATTACGACCAGAATATATGGTATTACGGTACTTTAAATAGAACGGCATGGTTGGATCGCGGTTTTGAGACAAACCCGATATCAGCAGGTTCGGACAACGTTTTGTATTACCAAGAGTCTGGGTTTGATGATGGCAGCAGTAATCCTTCAACGGCTATTTCTTCTTATGTAGAAAGTAGTCAGTTTGATATATCGGATGGCGATAACTTTATGTTGGTTAGCCGTTTAATACCCGATGTAACCTTTAGGAATAGCTCCGCGTCGTCGCCTAGTGTAACTATGACTGTCGAGGTTAGAAATTTTCCGGGAGGTCCGTATACAAACAGCACAGGAAGTGCGGTTACTAAGACGGCATCGGTTCCTGTAGAACAGTTTACGCAAGACGTTCGTTTACGGTTACGCGGTCGTTCTATGGCGTTTAAGATAGACAGTAGCACTACGGGGGTTTCTTGGAGATTGGGTTCTCCTCGAGTAGATGTCAAGCCAGACGGGCGTAGATAATGTCTAGGAATCTGGTATTACCGTTTTTTCCATTACCCCCAGCGGAGTATGATCAAGTTTATTTAAATGAAATTGTTCGATCTTTTTCTGTTTACTTGCAGCAGATACAAAATCCAGGTGAGGGCAGAAACACCAATATTGTTCTTACTAATTTACAAACAGACGATAGCGGATTAGAGGTAGGGGCTTTGTTTCAACAGGCAGGATTTGTTAAAATAACCTTAGCTAATATGCCTCATGTCGGTGGTCAGTCTGCAACAGGCTCTGTAGGGAGCGTAACGGTGACTATATCATGAGCGACGAAACAATTATTACTATGGCTAATGGCTCCAAATGGAGACCTTCCACCAGCCAAGACCTCATTCATTGCGCTAATTGCGGCAATGCGGTGGACACCCCTGAAGAATTACTATCATATCCGTCTGGAAATTGCCCAGATTGCGGTAATTCATGGACGGGGACCGAAAGTAAAAGTACAATAATTCAAGTAACTATGCCTGAGAGCATATCTGGTGGAGCAGGATAATGGCTGAGATGACCGCAGAAATGGATCAAATACAAGTCCCTGATGGGGGTGTAGCTAGTTTTATGATGTCCGACGAGGACATTGCTAATTTAGAACGAGAAGAAGATCAACAACTAGCTGAAGAAGTTTACGGCGGCGAGGGCATTAGTCAGTTTACTGATATGGCTGCTCAGATGGCTTCTCTAGGCCGTTTTGGCGATGACGTTATTGTTCACGCTCAAACGGGTGAGTTGGTTATTCCTAAGAAGATTTTAGACGACAACCCTGAAATAAAACAAATGGTGTTTGAGCAACTGATGGCTCAAGGGGTGGAAGACCCTGAGCAGTATGTTGTGGGTTCTGGCTCGGCTTCGATTAATCCAGAGACAGGTTTACCTGAGTACTTTTTAAAGCGTGCTTATAGAGCTGTTAAGAAAACTGTCTCTAGCGTAGCTAAAGGCGTAAAAAACGTAGCCAGCAAGGTTGTCCAGGTAGCCAAGAAAGTTGCTCCGATTGTATTGCCGATTGCCCTGACTATGCTGTTCCCTGCTTTGGGCCCTATATACGGTGCAGCGCTTGGATCAGGTATTGGAACCTTAGTTCAAGGCGGGAGTTTTAAAGACGCGCTTAAATCTGCGGCTATTTCCGGGTTGACAGGAGCGGCCTTTCAAGGATTTACCGGACCTGGAACATTTACTGAAAACATAGGCGCGGCCTTAGAAGCTCCGGGGGCACGTTTTGCTCAAGTAGGCGGTCAATTAAAGAGTGGTTTTAGTGGTCAAGGATTTAACTTCGGGCAAAAATTTGCGGGAGCGTCTTCTGGTCTATCACCTTCTGGTGAAGCTCCGGCTGATTATAGGGGCGCAGATTACCAAGGCGTTCCAGATTCGGCTTTTGATCAAGTAAATAATCCGGGATTAAGCGCAGAACAGATTCAAGCAAGAGATCTTTCCATTGCTAACTCTCAGAATAACATGTCCGGCTATAGTGCATCGGGATCTAGTAGTGCTCCTCAGTATTCTATGGCGGGTCAGGCTAACGTTCCGGGAGGTGGTGCTCCGGGAGGTGGTGCTCCGGGTGCCGATCCGAGCGCGGGTACACAAACCTCTTTTATGGACAAGCTTGAATCTGGGTATAACAAAACAAAAGACTTTTTGTTACCTTCGGGGCCTACTCCTGAAGAAGTAAGAGCTTTGCAAACAGCTTCGTATAACGCGGACATTGCAGCGGGATTACCTCCAGAGTTAGCTGCATCTAATGCAGCAAAAATCACTGGCGAACAAACTTTATTACAAAAGTATGGCCCCCTAGCAGCAACCGGTTTAGGGGCGATGTACTTAAGCGGCGGTTTTGACACGCCGGAGCCCACCCCAGAAGAAGACTCACCGCTTGGCGTGAAGCGTGGTCCGACCGGCATAGATTTATTTGAAGCCAATCCCGGTAAATACACTGTAGACGTTGCTACTCCTGCCCCAATAACTT